>Ga0299915_10000047_pt1 | contig 86544 bp, 79 predicted proteins | sample RVTome_13_FD_200263 | JGI IMG/M metagenome (GOLD analysis project Ga0299915, IMG submission 200263) | Soil microbial communities from uranium-contaminated site in the Upper Colorado River Basin, Wyoming, United States - RVT92D227 (version 2) ...
CGTTCCGAGGAGGAATTTCACAAGTGATCGGAAGCCATCCGGATTTCCGAGCAAATATTCTGACGCAGTAGTGTTAGGTGAACGCGATGGGAAGCCGCTCCAGCGAGCGAACGGAGAGGTTCCGGCGCCATTGCGGCTTCGGCACCGCCAGGCTGATCGTGGGGTAAGTCTCGAGCAGCTCTTGAAAGACGATCGAGGCCTCCATGTGCGCGAGGGTCAGGCCTGGGCAGGTGTGGATCGAGTAGCCGAACGCGAGGTGCCCTGACGAGTCCCGTCCGATGTCGAACTTGTCCGGTTCGCGAAACTTGTTGGGATCGCGGTTCGCGGACGCTGCCATGAGGAACATCAAGTCGCCACGACGGATGGTCTGTCCATCGATGTGAATGTCGTCGATCGCCTGGCGAGAGAGGCGTTGCACGGGCGTCTCGAACCGTAGCATTTCGTCGATCGCCGACTTCATCAGCGTCGGGTCTGATCGGAGCCTCGACATCTCGTCGGGATGCCGAAGCATCGTGAGCAGCCCGTTGGCCAGCAAGTTCGTCGTGGTCTCGAACCCGGCGAAGGCCATCATCACGCAGGTCGCGAGGATCTCCGATTCACCTCGGACGATGCCGTCGGCCTGCGCCTGGATCAGGCCGCTGATCAGATCCTGCCGCGGCGAGAGGCGCCGTTCGGCGACGATCTGCGTCAAATAGACCAGCGCCTCCTCGATCGTGTCCTTGGCACGCGTAGCCAACTCGACATACTGGGTCGGCGAGGTCCCGAAGAACGTCACGATGTCGATCGCACAGCGCTTGAACAGCGCGCGCCCCTCGACCGGCACGCCGATGATCTCGGAGACGACATTCAGCGGCAGCTCCTCGGCGAACTCGGACATCCAATCGATGTATCCACGCTTCTTGGCGGGCTCGAGCAACTCGCGAACTAGGCGCTGCACCAGAGGGCGGAACGATTCGATGATGGGACGTGCGAGCGCTCGGCTGATGACCGGTCGGTACTGGCCGTGCTCGGGCCGATCGAGCATGAGCGGCCACTTCGAGAACATGTCGATCAGTGCCGCGAACTCCTGACGCAAGTGCTCGGGGAACTGATTGAGTCGAGGAACGACGCGACTTGCGGACACGCGCGGATCGGTCAGGAATGCCGTCACGTCGTCATATCGTGTGACCAGCCACGCCTGGAGCTGTGGGCTCCAGAAGACGGGCTGAGTCTCGCGAAGGACCCCAAACGTTCGATAGGGGTCGTTCAAGAAGTCGTCTGCAAGGAGATCCACCATCAACTCCGCACCACGCCGCCCACTCGCCACGCTCTCCATGCTCTCCATAACACCCTTCCCAGCGAGGCCACAGCACTCTATGTGCGCGCGCCACCCGCTGATCGCATCGCTGCCTACTAGCACCCTCTTCGAAACCCGCAGCCCCCGCAAAATCCCCTCGGCAGAGGGGTGTTGGCAGAGGCGTATCACCCTCTACTGACAACCTTCTAGACGCAGGTGAAGCCGCCGTCGACCAGCAGCTCCGTGCCCGTGATGTAGGACGCGCCTTCGGAGAGCAGGAAGACCACCGGCTTGGCAATCTCCGAAGGATGCGCGTGGCGCTTGAAGGGCGTCGCCGCGCTGAACCCCTGAAGCATCATCTTGCCGTGGGTGAGGGGATCCCAGATCTCCGTTGCCACGGGCCCGGGCAGCACCGCATTGACCCGAATCCCGTCCGCCGCATAGTCGACAGCGGCGGCCTTGGTCATCCCGATGATGGCGTGCTTCGCAGTGATGTAGACACCGAACCCGGGGACCGCGATCTTGCTGCCGACAGATCCACAATTGACGATGTAGCCACCCTGCCGGCGCTTCATCTCGGGGATTTGATACTTCATCGCCAAGAAGATCGAGCGCAGGTTCAGATCCAGGCTCTTCTGGAAATCCTCCGTGGTCATCCCGTCGAAGGTCCCCAGAACATCCAGGGCCCCGGCATTATTGAACGCCCCGTCCAGCCCTCCGTGCTCCTTCACCGTCCGGGCAACGAGCTGCTCGACGTCTTTCTCATCGGTGACATCGGTCCGCACGAACATCGCCGTGCCACCCGCGTTGCGGATGGTCGCGACCAGCGCCACCCCCTGCTCCTCACGCCGGCCAGCCAGCACGACCTTCGCACCTTGCTTCGCTGCCTCGATGGCCGTCGCCGCCCCGATTCCCGAGGTAGCCCCTGTGATGACGACTACCTTGTCCTTCAAGATCCCCATGGACTCCCCCTTTAGCCTTGCATTTAATACGCTGACTCGTATCAGAGTCGTCCAACTCACGTCAACGGTCGTGTCTTTGTAATAGTTGGTACGCGTTCACGGGTTGGACTACGTGGCAGCGTAGAGCGCGTATGTCGCGAGCAGGTTCGCGGTGCGCGGGCTCTCGATGTCGCTGCGCGCGGAACTCGCGCCGCACAAGATCGGCGTGACCGCGCTCTGCCCGGGCCTGATCCTCGAGGACGCGAGACTCGTACGGTGGCTCGAGCGGTGCGATACGGGTCATGTCTGGCTCCTGCTACGAAATATGTAGCCGACGTTCCGATGCGTTCGCTACGGAATTCGTAGCGGTAAGATCTGTCATGGTGAAGTCACGCCGGCCGGTGATGCAGGTACTCGAGATCCTCGGGCACCGATGGGCCCTGCGCATTCTCTGGGAGCTACGCGACGGGCCGCGCACGTTTCGCGCGCTGCGTGAAGCCTGTGACGACGTCTCGCCGAGCAGCCTCAATCAGCGGCTCGGAGAGCTACGTGACCTCGGCGTTGTCGAGCTCAAACCCGACGAGGGCTACGCGCTGACATCGTCGGGCGTGCAGCTCGGCCGCATCCTGCTGTCCCTGCACGGATGGGCCGAACGTGCGGTGAAGCCGCGGAAGTGAAGTCGGTCTTCTTCATACGCCGTCGCTGAAGTTGACCAGAGCCCCGCGAGGCCGTCCGGCCGACCGACCGAGACTCCGGACAACTGTCTTCGCGTACCTGCCGATCCCGGGCAATTGCTGCGGGTTCATGTTCCTCCTGAGCGTCTCCACGCAGTGCGCACGGAGCCGTTTCGGCCGAGGCGTCGATCGGCGCGCGTCCGACGAAGCCGAGACGATGCGGCAGTGGGAGCACGCCGCCGCCGAGCTCGCGCGCGTCGAACACATGCCGCTGCTATGGAACCGACTCGGCGACCCCGTGGACGAATGATCGAGAGGCCATGAGGCACGGAACTTGCGATGCACGAGAGGCGATGTGGGCCGACGCCGTTGACTGGATCGCGCGCGCCCGCCGGCTGGTTCCCCGGGAGGATCGCAAGATCCTGCTGTCGCCGCCGCGGCTGGTCGCGCGGTTCGCGAAATACGCGCTCAGGCGCGCGGTGGGCGATGCCGGGCGTGCGATCGCCGACGACGTGCATGCGAGGGATCCCGAGCTCCTCGAGCTGATCGGAGATCTGTACCGCTGGCTCGGCAAGCACTACTTCCGGTTGCGGATCGAAGGGATCGAGAACATCCCGGCGCAGGGCCCGGTCCTGTTCGTGGGCAACCACAGCGGCGGGTTCTTGCCGAGCGAAGGGTTCTTCACCGAGGTCGCGGTCCGCGATCGCTTTGGTCCGGATCGCGCAGTTTATGCACTCGCGCACGACTTCTTGTTCGAGGATCCAACCCTGCGGCGGTACGCCGGGCGTCTGGGTCTGTTGCGCGCCGGCCCCGACAGCGCCCATCACGCGTTCGCCGCCGGTGCGTGCGTGCTCGTGTATCCAGGTTCGGACCTCGACACGTTCCGGACGTTCCGCAATCGCAACAAGGTCGTGCTCGGCGGGCGCAAAGGGTTCCTCAAGCTCGCGCTGCGCGAGGGCGTGCCGATCGTTCCCGTGGTGACCGCCGGGAACCACGAGCAATTCATCGTGTTGCTGCGCGGCGATCGGCTCGCGCGCCTGCTTCACGCGCACCGATGGGCACGCACCGAAGTGCTGCCGATCGCGCTCTCGGTGCCGTGGGGGCTGACGTCGGGATTCGTGCCGTACCTGCCGCTACCGGCGCAGACGACGCTCGCGTTCTTGCCGCCGATCACCTGGCCCGAGCTCGGCCCCGACAGCGCGGAGCGCCCGGCGGTGCTCGAGGGCTGCTACCGCGAGGTCGAGGCGACCATGCAGGCGACGATGGATCGGATCACGCGCGGCCGGCGATTCTTGCGCGGCCAACCCGCCCAGTATTCGATCTGACCGTCACGCGGCGGCACGCGCGAGCCACACCTCGTCGAGGAACGCGAGCAACTCGTCGTCGAGGTGGGACGGCCGCATGCGCCACTCGAGGATCGAGCTCGCCTCTACCAGGCGTGCGTTCACGAGCTCGTGCGCGATCCGATCGGCGTCGCTGAACGGGTGGATCGGATCGGACGGATGGCCGATCACCAGCGTCGGGTGCGAGAGCCCGCGGCGCTCTGCGGGCGGTGGCGCGATCCGGCCGAACGTGAGGCCGTCGAGCACCGCCAGCGATGCCGCCGGATCGCGGCGCACGAAGTCGAGCAAGATGTCGATCAGGAAGTGAGTGCGCGGAATCCGGCGGGTGATCGCCGCGATCAGGCGCATCGTGCGGCGGCTGACGCGCAGCGCGAGGGCGAGCGGTACGAACGCGGCGGCCACCGCTGGCAGCGCGTTCTCGAGCACCGGCATCTCGAGCACGAGCGCGCGGACGCGTGCGGGCGCGGCGACCGCGGCCTCGAGTGCGACGTTGGCGCCGAGCGACGTGCCGCCCACGACCGCCTGCGGCAGCTCGAGGTGGTCGAGCAGGGCGATCACGTCCCGGCCGAACTGCGGCATCGAGTACGCCGTCATGTCGTGCGGCTGATCGGACATCCCGTGGCCGAGCATGTCGGCCGTGATCACGCGGTGGCCGTGCTCCGCCAGCATCGGCGCCAGCTTCGTGTACATGCGGCCGTCCATCAGCAGCCCGTGGGTGAGCACGATGGCGCGGGAACCATGGCCATGCTCGCGGTAGCCGATGCGGCGCCCGGCGTAGGTGAAGCTCGCGGTCTCGGATGAACTCACCGTGCGAGCGTAGCAAGTCGTGCGCACGCTCGGGGCGATCGGCACTTCGCGGCACGATCGCGCGCGAACGTCGCTCGGAGATTCTCTCACGTGTGGCGGAGGCGCCGTTCTTGCTGTGGGTTGTAGCGGAGGTGCGACCATGCGTGACGCGATCGAGGTGACTGCCGCGACCGAGATCGACGCCCCTGCCGACGCAGTCTGGGACGTCCTGACCGATCTCGAGCGGTTCCACGACTGGAATCCGTTCATTCGCGATGCGCGCGGTGCGACGGCCGTCGGTGGCAAGGTGCGGGTCCGCGTTCGGCCTTCGCTTCGGGTGCCGCTGGTGTTCCACGCCACCGTGATCTCCCGTGACGAGCCACGCGCGTTGCGGTGGCACGGGCAGGTGCTGGCGCGATGGCTCGGGAGCGGCGATCACACGTTCGAGATCGAGCCGCTCGGCGATCACCACAGTCGATTCGTCCAGCGCGAGAAATTCTCGGGCTTGCTCCCGCGGCTCGCCGCGCGCCTGCTCGTGCGGGAAGCCCAACGTGGCTTCGACGCGATGAACCAGGCGCTCAAGGAGCGCGTCGAGCGCCGAGGATCCGCGATCCACCCAGCGTGACCAGCCCCGCCAGGGCGCGCGGGATGCATCCAGTAGCACCATGGTGCACCCAACGCCCTGGATGCTGGTCGAGTCGAAACGTGACGCGGACACGCCGTTCGCGGCGCGCTTCGAGAGCGTCGGCCTGAAGCTGCCCGAACACCGCTTGACCACGACCGAGCTGATGGCCAGCACGCACCACCACACGCGGATCGACCTGGAGCGACTCACGGGGATCCGCGAGCGACGGGTGTGCGGCCCGGACGAGAACTCACTGTCACTCGCGACCGATGCCGCGCGCGACTGTCTCGCACGGTCGCAGTACACCGGCGCCGATCTCGACATGGTCATCGATGCCAGCATCACGCGCTACGTCGATGGCACCACCCATCGATTCGAGCCACCGCTGAGCCTGTCGATCAAGGAGGCGATCGGGGCACCCGCCGCGATCAACTTCGACATCTCGAACGCGTGCGCCGGCATGCTGACCGGAGTGTTCGTGCTGCACGACCTCATCCGGCGCGGCGTGATCCGCCGCGGGATGGTCGTGAGCGGCGAGCACATCACCGGGCTCGGCACGAACGCCGCGCGCAGCATTCGCAGCATCCTCAGCCTCCAGCTCGCGTCGCTCACGCTGGGCGATGCCGGCGCCGCGGTGATCGTCGACCGAGCGCCCGAGGGTCATCCCGGCATCCTGCTCGCCGGCTTCACCACGCTCGCCGAGCACAGCCGGCTGTGCCTCGGCCTGCCCGCCCTGCACCACGCCGGGGCGGTGATGTTCACGCGCGCCCGCAAGATCCACGAGGTCGCGATGAAGGGCGGGCCGCCGATCATCGAGGAGATCCTCGAGGAGAGTGGGCTGACGCTCGGCGATATCGACTGGCTGATCCCGCACCAGACGTCGGTCCGGGCGATCCGGGCGGGCGAGCGCGTGCTCGCCGAGCGCATGGGCCAGCACCCCAAGCACGTGGTCGTGACCGTCGACGAGTACGGCAACACCGCGTCGACGACGCTGTTCGTCGCGCTTCACCGCTACCTGACCGAACGAAAATTCCACGCCGGCGACAAGATCTTGCTGCTGTCGGTCGCCTCCGGTCTGCAGGTCGGAGTCGTGGTGTTCGAGCTCGACGAGCTGGAGGTGAGCCATGGGAACGCGCATTGAAGCTGTTGCCACCGCACACAAGCGCGGCCGCTTGTTCGGTCGCGGCGCCCTCCACCTGACGGATGTGGCCGCGACCACCTGTCTCCAGCGCGCGCACCACGAAGCCGGGCAGCTCGATCTCCTGATCAACGCCGGGCTCTACAAGGATGGCAACGCGGCAGAGCCTGCGCTGGCCGCGATCATCCAGAAGGACATCGGCGCGAATCCGGGCTCGTCGATACCTCGTGGCTGGCACGGCACCTTCGCGTTCGACATCCTCAACGGTGGGTGCGGCGTGATCACCGCGGCGCAGCTCGTCGACGCGTTCGTCGGCCACGGCGGTGCGCGCCACGGCATGATCGTCGCGGGCGACGCCGATCCGTCGCCACGCACGTCGCGGAACTTCCCGTTCTCGCCGGCCGGCGGCGCCATGCTCGTCGCGCACGCCGATGGCGAGACCGGATTTCAGCGATTCGAGCTCCGCACGTTCCCCGAACACGCGGCGCTGTTCGAGGTGGAGCTGCGCTGGGAACCGCACGCGGGGCTCATGCGTCGCGGCCGTAACGTCATCGAGGTCCGCGAGGAACCTGCGTTCGCGCCACGCTGCATCGACCTCGCCGTCGAGGTCGTGTCCGATTTCCTCGAGCGCCTCGGCCTGCGCGCCGGCGACATCGACCTCTTGATCGCGAGTCAGTACCCGCGGACATTCGCGGTGGGGGTGGCCCGCCGGCTCGGACTCTCGATCGAGCGTGTGCCGCGCGTGCGCCCGGAGCTGGCCCTGGCGCACACCGCGGGTCCGATCGCGGCGCTCGAGGCGGCGTTCGCGTCGGGACAGTTCGCCCGGGCACGACGCACGCTGTTCGTGACCGCCGGCGCGGGCATCACGATCGGGGTCGCCCTCTATGCGCACGAGGTCGCATCATGAACCTGCGAGATCGGGTCGTCGTCGTCACCGGGGCCGGCAGCGGGATCGGTCGTGCCACGGTGCTCGCGTTTGCCGCCGAGGGCGCGCGCGTCGCGGCGTGCGATCTCGATCAGGCCCGGCTCGATGCGCTTGCCGGCGAGCTCGGTGATCGCGCGTTGCTCGTGAAGCGCGTCGACGTCGCGCAGCGCGCAGAGGTGCAGGCGTTCGCCGCCGAGGTCCATGCGATCGCGCCGGCGGCCGACGTCATCGTCAACAATGCCGGGGTCGCCGTCGGCGGCAGCTTCCTCGACACCCCGCTCGACGACTGGGAGTGGCTGCTCGGCGTCAACCTGTTCGGCGTCATCCACGGCTGCCATTACTTCCTGCCCAACATGGTCGCGCGCGGGACGGGCGGGCACGTCGTCAACGTCTCGAGCATCCTCGGCATCTATCCGGCGCCCAACGTGAGCGCCTACGTCGCGAGCAAGTTCGCGGTGCGCGGGCTCTCGATGTCGCTGCGCGCGGAGCTCGCACCGCACAAGATCGGCGTGACCGCGCTCTGCCCGGGCCTGATCGCGACCGCGATCGTCACCGACGGCCGGATGACCGGCGAGGTCGGCGCGCGCAAGGGCAAGGTGGCCGACGTGTTCCGGCGTGGCGCACCGCCGGAGCAGGTCGCCGAGGCGATCCTCGACGTGCTCCGCACGAACCCCGCGGTGAAGACGGTCGGCGCCGACGCGTACCTGATCGCGGCGTTCAGTCGCGTGGCGCCTCGCACGCTGAGCCGACTCGGCAGCACCCTGCAGCGCCGCCTCGGCTTCGGCTAGAAGCGGACTGAAACGCCCGCAACGTGTTCGCTTGCACTCGCCGACGCAACCCGTACGCACGTTGGGTGTAGGGGGGCCTGCAAATGCGGGCCGGTGCTTGCTGGATATCCCTGCGCATTTGTTCGCGAGTTTCGGGGAGGCTCACCATGCGGTCCTCGAGGACCATGTCGTTGTCGGGGCCGCGCCCGATCGCGAGCCGCGCGCCGACCACGTTGTAGCGCCGCTGGGTGTCGACCTCGATGAGCGTCACAGCGAACCGATGCCGTTCTTGTAGCGGTTGACCGCATTGGGATAGTCCGGCGGCGTCTTGTTCATGAGCGCATCGCCGTCTGCGAGGTTTTTCCGCGCGTTCGCGAGCTTCGACGCCGGCGTCCCGATCGCCACCTTCTTGTCGATCTCGTATACGAGGCTCGACCGCACGAGCTGCGCGTACCGCCGCATGAGGTTGTTGCCGAAGCTGGCCGGGAGGTCCTTCGTCAGCGCGCTCTTGATCTTGGTGACCGCCTGTTCGATCTTCTGCGCCACATCGCGCGGCTTCGGCTCTTTCTTCTCCGCGAGCAAGCGGAGCGCATGGTCGATGAGTTCGTGCGCGCCTTCGAGATCCGATCGCGACCTCGGGTAACGCGCATACGCGTCCTGGAGCGCGACGTTGATGCCCCACGGGTCAAAGTAGTTCTGGACGAGGGAGAGGTCGACGAAGTTGCCAGCGGCACACGCGCTATCGATGCGCTCGGCGACGCAGCTCGGCAGCTCCGTCGACACGATGAGATCCAGCGCGCGGTAGGAGCTCATGCACAGCGCACCGCTGGGTGCCCAGCGCGCCTCGAAGCCCCACGAGTCGAGGCCCGGCGCGCGGGTCTGGATGTTCAGGTTGTCGAACACGTTCAGCTGCCAGCCGTCGAACGTGTTCGCCGTCCCGTCGCCGCAGTAGTCGGCGCGGATCATCCGCGTGCAGGCCTGGTGGTAGTCGCGCAGCGACTTGCCGCCGACGGTCTGCCAGGGCTTGTATCCGAGCTCGACGCACTTCGCCAGCGCGGTGCCGCGGCAGCCAAACGTGACGTCGGGACCAGCAATCCAGCCACCGCCGCCCGCCACGCCGGAAGCGTAGTTCCAGGTTCCCGACAGCGCGACCGCCGTATTGCCATTGCACAGCGGCGACCACGAACCATCGTTCAACGCGTACTTCACGTCATAGACCCACACGTCGGCGTTCGGTCCCGCGAGCGTCACCGCGGCGTCGATCCGCAGCGTCAGCGGGCTGCCGTCGGAGAGCACACCGTTCATCGTCGCGCCGCCCCACTCGCTGCCGAATACCGAGCCACCGGTGTCGGACGTGCCCGTGAGCTGGCTGCCGCTCAAGGTCACGCCGTTCAAGCTGCTGCCGTTGAGGCTCACGCCGTTGAGCGAGACACCGTTGAGCGAGACACCGTTGAGCGAGATACCGTTGAGCGAGATACCGTTGAGGCTGGTGCCGTTGAGGCTCCTGCCGTTGGTCGACGTCGATTCGCTCTCGGCGACACCGAACTCCTCGTCGGAAGCAACGACACATGAACCCACGAAGAAGAGCGCAGCAGTCGCGGTGTAGGTTCGCATCGATACCCTCAATGATGAGTCTCGGCCATTGCCGGGAGTTGTGGGGGTAGTGCATGGGTATCGGTTCGCCGCCGCCCGGTTGGCTGGCCGGGGATTGCGAACCCTTCCGATCACCGCCGTCAGAGTCGCGGTGTGGCACACACACGAAGGCCGATGGAGCTCGCCGGTCGGTACGACGGTGATGCTGTTCGATGCGGCGGGCGGCCCGCTCAACAGCGGCAACAACTTCGGTCAGACCATGCTCGACGATGGTGCCGCGACCTCGATCCAGGACGTCACGCTCGCCGAGGCGCCGTTCACCGGGACGTTCAGGCCCGCGAACGCGATGTCGGCGTCTGCCGGCGTGGACGCGAGTGGGACGTGGATCCTGAACGTCAGCGACAGCACGTTCACGCGACATCGGTAACGTCCGCGCGTTCTCGATCGCGACTATGCGCCCGACGATCCGTTCGCTCGGGTTCGGCGGCTTTCGCTTGTTCCCGATCCCGGCTCTGACTTCGCGGCCGTGGTATTCGAGAACCGCAAGAATGCGACGCATTCACGCGTCTCGCCGCACGCTGACTCGATCGAGCCCGAGCCCGAGAACCACATGGCGTGGTGGTGATCGACTAACAACACGGCGTGAAAAGTGCCGACCGCGCAGCACCCGACTGCGGTCACCCCGCGCCTTGGCCCTCCACCTCGATCACTCGAAGCGGAGCGCGTCGATCGGATCGAGGCGCGACGCCTTGCGCGCGGGGTAGAGCCCGAACACCACTCCGACCGCGGCGGAGAACCCGACGGCGAGCACGATCACGTCCCAGCGCATCAGTGAAGGGAAGTCGTACAGCGCGGCGAGGCGCGACGCGACCAGCGTGCCGACCACGATCCCGATCGCCCCGCCGGCCAGCGACAGCACGAGCGACTCCGCGAGGAACTGCCCGAGCACGTGCCAGGAGCGCGCACCGACGGCCATGCGGATGCCGATCTCGCGCGTCCGCTCGGTGACGCTGACCAGCATGATGTTCATGATGCCGATCCCGCCGACGACGAGCGACACGACGGCGATCGCGGCCAGCAAGGTGGTCAAGATCTCGGTCCCCTGCTGTTGCGCGGCCGCGAGCTCGGACAGGTTGCGCACCGCGAAGTCGTCCTCCATGCCCGCCACGAGGCCATGGCGATCGCGGAGCAGGTTCTCGATCTGGGCCTTCGCGCGCGCGGTGTCGGCCCCACTCGTGGCGCTGACCATGATCACGCCGTGCACGAAGTTGCCGAGCCTGGCACTCGAGATCTTGGCCTCGAAGGTGGTCGTCGGAACCAGCACGATGTCGTCGTGATCCTGGCCAAGCGGCGACTGCCCCTTCTCCTCGAGCACGCCGATCACGAGGAACGGATTGCCCCGGATCCGGATCGTGCTGCCGGTCGGGTCGTAGCCGTGGCCCCACAACCGCTCGATCACGGTCTGGCCGAGCACCGCGACCTTCACGCCTCCGTCGAGATCGCCGCGATCGATCCCGCGCCCGTGCACGATCCGCCAGTTGCGGATCTGGAGGTAGTCCTCGGTCGTCCCGAGCACACCCGTCGTCCAGTTCTGATCTTCGGCCTGGATCACCGCGCTCGCGCGCACGACCGGCGCGGCGACGGCGACCGCCGTGAGCTCGGTGCGGATCGCCTCGGCATCGCTCCACGTGAGCGTGGGCTTGGTGCCGGCGCCGCCGAACATCCCGCCGGTGCGCGCCGAGCCAGACACCACGATCAGCAGGTTCGTCCCCATCTTCTCGAACGTCAGCTCGACGCGCCGCCGGGCGCCCTCGCCGATCGCGACCATCGCGATCACCGCCGCGACGCCGATCACGACGCCGAGCGCGGTGAGGAACGAGCGCAGCTTGTTGCGGAGCAGCGCCCGCGCGGCGACCTTCGCGATCGAGAGCACGGTCACGCGCGCACCTGTACCTCCGGTGCGGTGATCAGCGCGAGGTGCGCCGCGATCGGTTGCTGCACCACGTCGCCGATCACGCGACCGTCGCGCATCGTGATCACGCGCTCCGCGCAGCGACCGATCTCGAGCTCGTGCGTGACGATCACGATCGTGATGCTCGATGCTGCGAGCTCCTGGAACAGCTGCATGACCTCGAGCCCGGTCCGCGTATCGAGCGCCCCGGTCGGCTCGTCCGCGAGCAGCAACTGTGGCTCGTTGACGATCGCGCGGGCGATCGCGACCCGCTGTTGCTGGCCTCCGGACAGCTGGTTCGGCTGATGGTCGGCGCGATCGGCGAGCCCGACCCGGTCGAGGGCACGCATGGCGCGCCCGGCACGCGCGCGCGGGGACAGGCCGGTTCCGTAGAGCAGCGGGATCTCGACGTTCTCGCGGGCCGTGGTCCGCGCGAGCAAGTTGAAGTGCTGGAACACGAAGCCGATCGTCTCGTTGCGAATCTTCGCGAGCTCGTTGCGGCGGAGCCGGCCCACCTCGCGGCCGGCGAGCAGATAGCGACCCGACGTCGGGCGATCGAGACACCCGATCACGTTCATCAGCGTCGACTTGCCGGAGCCCGAAGCGCCCATGATCGCCGCGAACTGCCCGCGCGGGATCTGTAGCGTGAGGTCGTCGAGCGCGACCACCTCGACGTGGCCGACGCCGTACACCTTGCGGACGTGCTCGAGCTCGATGAAGGCCGTCACGTGTTCCTCGGTCCCTTCGTGATCGCCTCGGTGACGAGCCTGTCGCCTTCGACGAGCGCACCCGCGACGAGCTCGGTGTAGGTGCCGTCGCTGACGCCCGGCTCGATCACGACGGGCACGAGCCGCCTGGCACGCTCGATCCACACGAGCTTCTTGCCGAGTGGCGGCGGCGCTGCCTTGCCCGCGAGCGCGACGGGTGGACGAAACCGGAGCGCGACGTTGGGGACCCGCAGTACGTCCTTGCGGTTCGCGTAGACCACCTCGACGTTCGCCGTCATCCCGGGCTTGAGCCTCAGATCGGGATTCGCGACATCGATCACCGCGTTGTACGTGATGACGTTCTGGATGTTCTGTGGCGCGTTGCGGACCTCGCGGATCGTGCCGCGGAACCCGCGCGTCGGGTAGGCGTCGACGGTGAACGTCGCGGTCATCCCCTGCTCGAGCCGCCCGACATCGGCCTCGGCGATGTTGGTGTCGACCTGCATCTTCGTCAGATCCTCACCGATCAAGAACAGGATCGGCGCGTTGAACGAGGCCGCCACGGTCTGGCCGACATCGACGGTGCGCGAGATCACCGTCCCGTGGATCGGCGACACGATCTTCGTGTACGACAGCGACAGCTTCGCGGACTCGAGCGCGGCCTCCGCCTGGATCACCGTGGCGCGAGCAGCGTCGAGCGTGCCCTCGGCGGCCACCGCGTCGGCCTCGGTGGTATCGGCCTGTTGCCGCGCGATCAGCTGTTGCGCGGCGAGCTGGTGGTTGCGCCGCGCGATCCGCCGCGCGTCGATCGCCTGCGCGCGAGCCTTGCGCGCCTCGGCGCTCGCGGCATGCAGGTTCGCGGTCGCCTGGTTCACGGTGGCCTCGAACGGCCGCGGATCGATCTGCGCGATGACCTGACCCGGTTCGACGACGGAGTTGAAGTCGGCGCCGAGCTCCTCGATCCGACCCGAGATCTGCGAGCCTACCTGGACCGTCTTGATCGGATTCACCGTGCCGGTCGCGGTGACCTTCGCCTGGATCGCGCCGCGATCGACCGCTGCGAGCTCGTAGCGGACCGCAGGTTCGTGCGAGCCGCATGCGCCTATGCGCCAGACGGCGAGCCCCACCGCCACCAGGACGACCGCGATGATCGCGGCGGTGCGCCATGGATGATGCTCGGCGCGCTCCATGTCTCACGAAACTGCAGGCGGTATGCCGAGGCCGACGACTCCGAGGAGCTCCGACGCGCACGGCGCTCGCATCTCGCGTTCCTGCAAAGAAACCCGAGACGCGCCACCTCCCTTGCAGACCTCGAGCGAGCATGGCGAAGGATGGGGCTGGGTGTCGGGTCCTGCCCCCGGTAGGCGGTCGGGTCCGGATGATTTCGTGGCGGCCCTGGCCGATCGCCGGGCGACGCCTGCGGATCGTCGCCGACCGATGTGCGATTGTCCGCGACATGATCTACGACAACATCGCCGCGACCATCGGTCGCACGCCGATCGTCCGCATCAACCGGCTCGCACCGACGCACGTCACGATGTACGTGAAGGTCGAGTCTTTCAATCCCGGGGGCTCCGTCAAGGATCGCCTCGCGATCGGGATCATCGACGACGCCGAGCGGCGCGGGCTCCTGAAGCCCGGCCAGACCGTCGTCGAGGCGACCTCGGGAAACACCGGGATCGCGCTCGCGATGGTGTGCGCCGCGCGGGGCTATCCGTTCGTGGCGACCATGTCGGAGACGTTCTCCGTCGAGCGGCGCCAGATCATGCGGGCGTACGGTGCGAAGGTGATCCTCACCCCGGGCGCCGAGCGCGGCAGCGGGATGGTGCGCAAGGCCGAGGAGCTCGCGAAGAAGCACGGCTGGTTCCTCGCGCGGCAGTTCGAGAACGAAGCGAACCCCGCCTATCACCGCCAGACCACGGGGCCCGAGATCCTCGAGGACTTCGCCGGCAAGCGCCTCGACTTCTTCGTCAGCGGCTGGGGTACCGGCGGCACGATGACCGGCGCCGGCCAGGTGATGAAGCTCGCGCGCCCCGACCTCAAGGTCATCGCGTGCGAGCCTGCCGCGGCGCAGCTGCTCGCTGGCCAGGAGTTCAAGCCGCACAAGATCCAGGGCTGGACTCCGGACTTCGTGCCCGCAATACTCGACCGCAAGATCTACGACGACCTGCTCCCGATCACCGACGAGGAGGCGGTAGCCGCGGCCCGCGCGCTCGCGAAGAGCGAGGGCCTCTTCGTCGGGATCTCGTCGGGTGCGACCTTCGTTGCGGCGCAGAAGGTCGCTGCGAACGCGGCACCCGGCAGCGTCATCCTCGCGATGCTGCCGGATACTGGCGAGCGCTACCTGTCGACGATCTTGTTCGAGGGCGTCAACCAGGGCTCGGATCCCGAATGACGAGCTGAATGCTCGAGCTCTACGGAATGCACGCGCGGTTGGGTCGGTTGCGAGGCGCTGAATCCGAGAGCAGTCTGCCTAGGCAGTTCGTATCAGCAACCCGCGGGCGCGGCGCTAACCCCATGACATCGCTCGGACCGCGCCCGGCATCGGCGGTGCAATCCGCTCCGGCCATGGCTTCTCGGATCCTGCTCGCGCTCTCCACCACGTTCGTGATCGGCTGCGGCAACGTCAAGCCGGAGGAAACCACGAACCCCGATGCGAACCCAGATGCGACTACCGATCCGATCACGGACGGTGGGATCGATGCGCCACCGGTGTGCGCGGCGAGCACCACGTTGCGCTGCGAGGGCAGCACGCTGGTCTCGTGCAACGAGCTCGGAACCGCCGAGGTGCAGACCGGATGCGCGTTGCGCTGCAATGCCACCACGCTCGCTTGCGAGGATCGCGTCGATCCCTCCAACGGGTTCGCCGCACAGCTCGACGCCGCGATCGGACAGCCCGCGCTGACGATCACCCAGAACGTGTTCTTCAGCACCACGACCGACTTCAACGCCACCACTGGGACGATCGCCGTCGGGGGCCAGCAGGTGAAAGCGACGCTGGTCGCCGGAGCCGGTGGTGCACCGGAGGTGGTGGTGCTCTCGGTCGGTACCCTCACCGTCGCGAGCGGTGCAAAGCTCAGCGTGTTCGGAGACCGTGCGGTGGCATTCACGAGTGCCGGCGACGTCCGGATCGCGGGGACGCTCGAGGTCAGGGCCGGGTCCGCGACCGCCGCAGAGGCCTGCCTCGGCGTCAACTCCGGTGCGACCGGCGCGGACAACGACGTGCCCGGCGCCGGCGGCGGTGGATTCGGTCAGCCGGGTGGCAACGGCGGCACGGTGCTCGGCATCGGCGCCGGCAAGGCGGGTGGTGGCGCGATCGGATCCGGGTCGCTGATCCCGCTGCGTGGTGGATGCTCGGGCGGCACCGACTCGCTCGGTGGTGGCGGCGGCGGCGGTGGTGCCGGCCAGATCGCGAGCGCGACCGCGATCCTCGTGACCGGCACGATCAGCGCGAACGGCATCGGCGGTTCGGTCAGCTCGGGTGGCGGGTCCGGTGGTGGACTGTTGCTCGAAGCGCCCGTGGTGGAGCTGTCCGGTGGCGTGTTCGCCAACGGCGGCGGCGGCGGGTGCGGCGGTTTCTCGTCGGGCGCCAGCGGCAGCAACTCGCTCGCACCCGCACTCGGGGCCGACTGCGGCGGCTCGCCCGGCACTGCGTTGGGGGGAAACGGCGGCGCCGGGTCGACGGCCGCGACGAACGGCGGCGCGTCGACGAACCGCACGGGATCGATCGACCGCGCGGGCGGCGGTGGCGGTGCCGTCGGCCGCATCCGCATCAACACGCTCGACGCGAGTATCGTGGGCACCGGCGCGCAGTCTCCGCCGGCGAGCGTGGGCCTGGTGGCGGGTCGGTAGCGGGTTACTTCGCCGGCGGCGTGAGCACGCCATCGATGATGTGCACCACGCCGTTCGACGCGCGCACCGACGCCACGACGTTGGCGTCGTTGATCGTGAGCTTGCCGTCCTTGAGGTGGATCGTCGCCTTCCCGCCGTTGGCCATCCCCAGGACCTGACCGTCGGTGAGGTTCTTGACTTCGTAGACCGAGGTCGTCACGTGGTACTTGAGGATCTCCTTCAGCTGGGCCTGATTCTCCGGCTTGACCAGCGTCTCGACGGTCCCGGCCGGCAGCTTCGCGAACGCGGCGTCGGTGGGTGCGAACACCGTCAGCGGCCCGGGGTTGGCCACCGCGGTGACGTAGTCAGCGGCCTGGAGCGCGGCGACCAGGGTCTCGTGATCCTTCGACCCGGTCGCGATGCTGACGATGTTGTTCGGATCGAGCGGCGGCGTCGCCGGTGCCGTGGGCTCGGCAAGTTTCGGCGCCTGTTGCGGAGCGTCGTCGGCCTGCTTGCCGCACCCGAGCGCCAATGACGCGATGACCATGCCGTGGGCGAGGGTCCGCCAACGAGGGCTTGAAAGGGTGATGCTGAAGCTCTCGAATCTCGTCATGCCTTCCTGCTTGCACTACTCAAACCATCAACGAGTCGTGTGCTCGAGCGCGCGCGGAAACAGCTCGTTGTTCTCGAGATGGATGTGCTCGCACAGCCAGTGCTCGACGTGGTCGAACGTTCCCGCGGCTGCCTGCTCGACGGGCCGTGAGGGCGCCGGCAGGCAGCGCGCGACGATCGCGTGGACGGCGTGCACCAGTGCCAGCGTATCGGCGTGCTCGAGCTGCATCGCGCGGATCGGGACCGCGGCGGTATCGGCGCGCCCGCGCAACCACGGGAACAGCACCCGCTCCTCCTTCGCCATGTGCTGCTCCATGTCGATCCGGAGCTCGCCGAGTCGCCCGCGCAGCTCGGCCCAATCGGCGTGTGTGGGTTGGTCGACCGGACCTTGCATCGCGTCGACGATCGTCTCCGCCTCGTCGAGCGTCGTCGCGAACGGCCGATGGTACGTACGCAGGATGTGATCGATCAGGCTGGCGAGCGTTCGCGCGTGCCACGGACCCGCGAGCCGTGTTTCCTCGACCGCGAGCTCTGCGAGCACGTGGGTCGGCTCGAGACCGCGCGCTCGACAGCCCTCCTCCAGCGATCCGGCTCCGTTCGCATCGATCCCGTGGCGATACAGCAGCGGGATCGCCAGTGGGTGATGCGTGCACAACTCCCTGATCCCCGGATCGACCGTCAACATCGCGTTTGGCAGGAGTGCAAGACCTACGCACGCGACCGGCGAACCACGAGCTGGCCTGCAACGTGCTGGTTGTTGTCCGCGTGACATCAGCCGCCGTCGTCCGATCGATAACGCGTAGTCATTGCGATAACGTCTGGGATCCGATCCTCGAGATCGCCAGTGGGCTCACCGGGAACCTGTCCTCGGACGAGCGTCTGGCCCGGATCATCCGGGGGATTCGCCACCTGATCCCGTGTGACTCCGCGATCTTGCTCCGGTTGAACGGCGATACGTTGATCCCGATCGCCAGCGAGGGACTGGTTCCCGAGACCGAGAGCCAGCGGTTCGTGATCGAGGAGCACCCGCGGCTCGCGCAGTTTCTGCGCGCTCGCAGCCCCGTCCGGATCTCGGATCCGGAGATCCCCGATCCGTTCGACGGCCTGATCGCCTCGGGCCATCCACTCAACCGGGTCCACGCTTGTATGGGCTGCGCGCTCGCGATCGACGATCAGCTGCTCGGGGTCCTCGCGGTCGATGCCCTCGACCCACATGCGTTCGACGACGTCGACGACAACGAGGTGGCCGCGGTCGCGGCGTTCGCGGCCGCCGCGATGCGCACGTCCGACCTGATCGACCAGCTCGCGCGCGACGCCGCACGCGCGGATCGGATGACACGCGAGCTGGTGCGCGACACCACGTCCCGCGCGGGGAGCGAGCTGCTCGGCCAGAGCTCCGAGATCGCGGCGGTCCGTGACGAGATCTCGCTCGCGGGCCACTCGGATCTCGCCGTGTTGATCACCGGCGAGACCGGCGTTGGCAAGGAGGTGGTCGCGCGCGCGATCCACGCCATCGGCGCGCGCGCCGATCGACCGCTGATCTACGTGAACTGCGCCGCGCTCCCGGAGACGATCGCCGAGAGCGAGCTGTTCGGCCACGTCCGTGGCGCGTTCACCGGCGCCACCGATCACCGGTCCGGCAAGTTCGAGGTCGCCGACGGCGGCACGTTGTTCCTCGACGAGATCGGCGAGCTGCCGCTGTCGGTGCAGCCCAAGCTGCTACGCGCCCTGCAGTCCGGCGAGATCCAGCGCGTCGGCTCGGACAAGCTGCTCCACGTGGACGTTCGCATCATCGCGGCCACCAACCGCGATCTACCCGCCGAGGTCACGCTCGGCCGGTTTCGCGCCGACCTCTACCACCGCCTCGGCGTCTACCCGATCCACATCCCGCCGCTGCGCGACCACCGCGACGACGTCAGCCTGCTCGCGGGGTTCTTCCTCGACGAGGCTCGACTGCGCCTCGGGCTCGGGCGGGTCCGGCTCACGACGGAGGCGCGCGAGGCGCTGGAGAGCTGCGACTGGCCCGGTAACGTGCGCGAGCTCGAGCACACGATCCTGCGCGCCGCGCTGCGTGCGAGCGGCGGCCGGCGGCGCGAGCTGGTGGTCATCGACGTCCAGCACGTAGGGCTCGCCGCCGTGGTCCGGACCCACGCGGCCGCGCCCGCCGAGCCAGCCGCGCTCGCGGCCACACCCGAGCAACCACTCCACGAAGCCATCGAGCAGCTCAAGCGATCGCGGATCGTGGACGCGCTCGCGCGCGCGAACGGCAGCTGGGCAGACGCGGCGCGACGGCTCGGCCTCGACCGCGGCAACCTCCATCGGCTCGCGCAACGCCTCGGGATCCGGGAAACCGCGCAAACTCCGCGCGCGCGTCCGTGACGGTGAAGCCAGTGCGCGCTCGCTCGAGGCGACGATGGCATCGCGGATGCTAGTCAGGGCTGCGTATGCGCAGCCTGTTATGGATCCCTCTCTTCCTCGCACTTCACGTCGGATGTGGAAAGCCAACTCCCGTTGGCGATGATCAGCCGCCGGCTGCGACCACGACCGCGGCCGCACCGACCGCCGGGCCTCCTCCGCAGACCGTCTTCACGCAGCGCTGCGTCCCCTGCCACGGCTCGACCGGTTCAGGCGATGGCATCGCCTCGGCGTCGTTGAACCCGAAGCCGCGCGCGTTCAGCGATCCGACCTGGCAGGCATCGGTCACCGACGACCACATCGAGAAGATCATCAAGTTCGGTGGCGCCGGGGTCGGCAAGAGCCCTGCGATGCCCAACAACCCCGACCTCAGCGATCCCGCCGTCATCACCGGGCTCAAGGACATCGTTCGGAGCTTCAAGAAGAAGTGATCGGGCATCAGCTCGCACCACCCGCTCACGTGGATCGACGGCCGGCAGACGCTGGCCTTTCTGACCTCGCTCGCACGAGGTCGCGTCAAGGAGGCGTCATGCAGTGGACTCATGTGCTCGCGATCGGAGCCGGGCTGCTCGGAGCAGCGTGCAACTCGACGAACGCGCCGCAGGGAGGTGGCGGCACGTCGAGCAGCCTGACCGATCTGATGAAGGCACGAAACCTCAGCGAGGCGGACGTCCAGGCGGCGCTCAAGACGTACACCCCGACCGGGCGCATGGACGAGTACCTGACGTTCGCGTCGGGCGGGCACAGCGGCCAGGTCATCGTGATCGGCGTGCCGTCGATGCGCATCCTCAAGTACATCGGCGTCTTCACGCCCGAGCCGTGGCAAGGCTACGGGTTCGACGACCAGACCAAGGGCGTGCTCGCGGGCGGCAAGCGGTTCGGGCGCGACATCACGTGGGCCGACACCCACCACCCGGCGCTGTCGGAGGCCGGCGGCGAGTACGACGGCAAGTTCCTGTTCATCGGCGACAAGGCCAACCCGCGGCTCGCGGTGATCGACCTCACCGACTTCGCGACCAAGCAGATCGTGACGAGCGAGCTGATCGGCTCGGACCACGGGGCCGCGTTCGTGACCCCGAACACCGACTACGTCGTCGAGACGACGCAGTACCCGGTGCCGTTCGGCAGCGTCTATGCCGACCCGGCCAAGGACTTCAAGGACAAGTATCGCGGCGCGGCGATCTTCTGGAAGTTCGATCGCCAGAAGGGCCGGCTCGATCCGGACGCCTCGTTCGCGATCGAGTTCCCGCCGTACACGCAGGACCTCGCCGACGCCGGCAAGCTCGTCAGCGATGGCTACGCGTTCTTCAACTCGATCAACACCGAGCTGACCTGGGGCGGTAACAACGAGGGCAATCCGCCGATGGAGTCCGGCTACTCGAAGAACGACATGGACTACCTCCACGTCGTCAACTGGCGAAAGGCCGAGGAGCTGGTCAAGGCCGGCAAGACCGAGACCATCTCCGGGATGAAGGTCATCCGGCTCGCGACCGCCGCTGCCGAGGGCGTCCTGACGTTCGTCCCCGAGCCCAAGAGCCCGCACGGGGTCGACGTGACGCCCGACGGCGAGGACATCGTCGTCGGTGGCAAGCTCGACACCCATGGCACGGTGTTCAGCTTCACGAAGATCAAGGCGCTGATCGACGCCAAGAAGTACGAGACCAAGGACCCGTACGGCGTGCCGGTGCTGGCGTTCAAGGACTCGATCCGTGGCCAGGTCGAGCTCGGGCTCGGACCGCTGCACACGCAGTTCGACAACAAGGGCAACGCGTACACGTCGCTGTTCCTCGAGACCGTCGTCGCGAAGTGGTCGCTCAAGGACCTCAAGGTGCTCGACAAGCTGCCGACGCACTACAACATCGGCCACCTCGTCGCGGCCGAGGGCGACACCATCAAGCCCGACGGCAAGTACCTCATCGCGATGAACAAGTGGGCGCTCGATCGCTTCAACAAGGTCGGCCCGCTGCTCCCGCAGAACTTCCAGCTCGTCGATCTCGACGGCGGGCCCAAGATGAAGCTGCTCTACGACATGCCGATCCCGCTGGGCGAGCCGCACTACGCCCAGATGATCAAGGCCGACAAGCTCAAGCCGATCGACGTCTACCCGCCCGGCGAGGATCCGATCAAGGGCACCAGGTCGCCCGACACGGTCGAGGCGAACAAGGAGCGCATCGAGCGCAAGGCCGATGGCGTCCACGTCTACATGACCGCGATCCGCAGCCACTTCACGCCGGACATCGTCCGCGTCAAGCAGGGAGACCTCGTCCACCTCCACCTCGACAACCTCGAGCAGGCCTACGACGCCACCCACGGCTTCGCGATCAACTCCTACAACATCAACCTCAGCATCGAGCCCGGCGAGCACGCCGACGTCACCTTCGTCGCCGACAAGGCGGGCGTGTTCCCGCTGTACTGCACCGAGTTCTGCTCCGCGCTGCACCTCGAGATGGCCGGGTACTTCCTCGTCGAGCCGAAGTGATGTGTCGGGCGGCTCATCGGAGCGTGGTTGCCCTTCTCGCCGTCACGAGCTGCCACGAGCCCAGCGCGGTGGCCTACGCCGGCGAGCCGGCCACACCGGGACGCCCGCCGAGCTGCCGCACGGTGAGCTCCGGATCCCCGGTGCAGCCCGTGCTCGACGACGTGACCGTGACCGCGGTCTGCCTGGCGCCCGGCCCGCACGCCGGTCCGCTGCGGCTGGCACGCGCGATCACCTTGTGGGGCCCGCGCGAGGCCGTGATCCGCAACGGCGGTGGCGGCGCGACGGTCGAGCTCGTCGCCGCCGGCGCCGCGATCGCCGGCGTGACGATCGATGGCACCGGTGGCCACTTCGATCGGCTCGATGCCGCGGTGCGGGTGACCGCCGACGACACGCGGGTCGAGGGCGTGACCGCGGTCCACGCGGTGTTCGGGATCCTGGTCGAGCGCAGCCACCGCGTCCGCGTCGTCGGCAACCACATCGAAGGTAGCCGTGATCCTGCGACCGGCCTGCGTGGCGACACGATCCGGATCTGGGAGACCAAGGACTCGGTGATCGCCGACAACCTCGTCGAGGACGGCCGCGACGTCGTGGTCTGGTACTCGCGCGGCAACCAGATCACGAACAACCGGTTGCTGCGCACGCGGTACGGGCTGCACTTCATGTACAGCCACGACACCCAGGTCTCCGGCAATCAGATGCTGCACGGCGTGGTCGGCATCTTCGCGATGTACAGCCGCAACCTCCACATCACCGACAACCTGATCGCCGACACCGGCGGTGCCGCGGGGATGGCGATCGGGATCAAGGACTCGGGCAACATCTTCGTCTCGGGCAACCAGCTGATCCACAACACCGTCGGGGTCTACCTCGACTCGTCACCGATGCAGCGGACCGACGAGGTCGAGGTCAGCCGCAACGTGCTGCGACTCAACCGCGACGCGATCGTGTTTCACTCGAGCGGACACCGCATCCGGTTGCACGACAACGATCTCGCCGACAACGAGTCGCAGGTCCGGGTCGACGGCGGCGGCGACGCGATCGACGTCGACTGGAGCGGCAACTACTTCGACGACTACGCCGGGTTCGATCTCGATGGTGACGAGGTCGGCGACGTGCCCTACGAGCTGCGCTCGCTGTCGAACCAGCTGACCTCGAGCGACCCGAACCTGGCGCTGTTTCGAGGCACACCCGCGCTCGCGCTGGTCGACGCCGCCGCACACCTCGATCCCCTGTACCAGCCGAAACCCGTGCTCCGCGATCCGCGGCCGCGCATGGAGGCACGGTGGCCGATCGCCGGCCAGAGCAGGCAACCGTGAGGATCCAGCTCTCGAAGATCGAGAAGCGGTTTGGCAAGGTCACGGCGCTCCGCGACCTCGATCTCGAGCTCCCCGCGGGCGCGAAGGTCGGGCTGATCGGGCCCAACGGCTCGGGCAAGACCACGTTGATCCGCGTGCTGCTCGGCCTCGTACAGCACCGCGGCGAGGTGCGGGTCGACGGCGCACCCGTGCAGCGCCGTACGCTCGCTCCACGCATCGGGTACGTGCCGCAGATCGCACCCCAGATGGCCGCGAGCTGCGGCGAGCTGGTCCGAGCGATCTGCGAGCTTCGCGAGCTCGATCGCTCGGTCGTGGCCGACCTCGCGTCACGCCTCGAGCTCTCGCTCGACGAGGTCGGCAAGCGGTCGTTTCGCGCGCTCTCGGGTGGATCGAAGCAGAAGCTCTTGATCGCGCTCGCGCTCGCGCCCCGCCCCGAGCTGCTGATCCTGGACGAACCGACCGCCAGCCTCGACGCGCGCAGCCGCGGCAGGTTCTTCGAGCTCCAGCACGAGGTCGCCGGCGACGCGACGCTGATCTTGTGCTCGCACCGGATCGAAGAGATCCGCTCGCTCGTCGATCACGTGGTCGCGCTCGAAGACGGACGGGTGACCTACGACGGTGCGGCCGCGGATTACCTCGCGCAACGCGTCGGATCGGTGCTCGAGCTCCGCGTCCGCGGGGCGTCCGAGCTCCAGGTGGCAAGCGATCGCTGGCTGATCGACCACGGGTTCACCTCCGGGATCGATGGCTGGTGGAGCCGTAGCGTCGACCGCGACGCCAAGCTGACGCTGGTTCCGGAGGCGCTCGGCGCGCTCGGCCGCGCGCTCGTCGATCTCGTCGTGCGCGATGTCGATCTGGTGGAGTTACGGGGGGAGGTGCGACGTGTCCGGACGTGAGCTCCCGTGGTTCCGGATCGCAGGACTCGCCGCGGTCGTCGCGCTCGTCGCCCTCGTGATCGTCGTCGTGCGGACCGGCCAGCGTGTCCCCGACGAGCGCCAGCCGATCGAGTGGAGCCGCCAGCCGTGCGCGCACTGCCAGATGTTGATCGGCGAGCCACGCCACGCCGCGCAGCTGATCACCGATCGCGGCGAGGTGCTGTCGTTCGACGATCCGGGCTGCGCACTACGCTACCTCGACGACCATCACCCGACCGTCCACCGGCTGTGGTTCCACCACTCGACCGCCGACCGCTGGATGACGGCAGACGAGGTCGCGTTCCTGACCGGCGGGACGACGCCCATGGGTTCGGGCCTGCTCGCGGTCGAGCGCGGCACGCCGGGCTCGGTGGATCCGAAAGCGTTGTCCATCAACCGGGAGCTCGCGCGATGAGCCTTGCCGTTCAGCTGCGCGCCGCCGCCCGCCTCGACTTCGCCGAGGTCCTGCGTTCACGCTGGATCTGGTTCTGCGTCGCCACCTACGTCGTGCTGGCCGGCGTGCTGCTCACGGTGGGGGTGCGCGAGTCAACGATCCTCGGGTTCACCGGCACGAGTCGCGCCCTGTTGTCGTTCTCGCACGCGCTCGTCCTCGTGCTGCCGCTGATCGCGCTGATGGCGCTCGCGCCGGCGGTCCAGCGCGCGCGTGACGATGGCTCGCTCGAGCTGCTGTTCGCTCAGCCGCTCTCACCCGGCGTGTGGCTGTTCGCCGTGTGCGCCGTGCGCTACCTCGTGCTGGTCGTCCCGCTGGCGGCGGTGATGATCGGCGTCGGGGTCTGGGGCCAGCTGATGCACGATGACCCGATCCCGTGGCCGTTCATCGGCCGCTGCTTTGCGATCTCGTGCTCGCTGCTGCTCGCGTTCGCCGGCATCGGTGCCGCGATCTCGGTGTTCGTTCGCAACCCGGCGCGCGTCATCACGTACATGCTGCTGACCTGGGCGCTCGGCGTCGCGCTGCTCGACTTCGGGCTGATCGGGCTGATGCTGCGCTGGCGGCTCGACCCGCACGCGGTGTTCACGCTCGCGGCGATCAACCCCGTCGAGTCGGCGCGGCTCGCGCTGCTGTCCGATCTACAGCCCGATCTGTCGACCTTCGGACCGGTCGGCTTCTACCTCGCGAGTCGCGTCGGAGCCCGGACGCTGTTCGCGATCGGTCTGGCCTGGCCGGCAGCGGTCGGCGTGGGGGCGTGGACCGTCGCCTACCTGCGGTTCCGCCGAAGTGATCGCCTCTAGTCATCAGGAGTCGCGCCATGCACCCACTTCTCGACAAGTTCTATGCGTTCCTCGATCGCCCGCTGTTCGGGTGGTCGAGGCTCATCCTGCTCGCGACCGTGATCCCGCTCATCCTCGTGTTCACGCAGCCGCTGTGGAAGATCTCGATGGACGCGCCGCAGTACCCCGACGGTCTCTACATGGAGATCTACGCGCACAAGATCGACGGTGGCAACAACGGCCAGCACATCCAGGAGATCAACACCCTCAACCACTACATCGGCATGCACAAGATCGACCGCGCCGAGCTATCCGATCTCGACTGGATCCCGTTCGCGCTCGGGCTGCTCATCGTGCTGACGCTGCGGTGCGCCGCGGTCGGCAACGTCCGTACGTTGATCGATCTCGCGGTGGTCAGCGGCTACATCGGCATGTTCGCGTTCGGCAAGTTCGTCTACAAGCTCTACGTGTTCGGCCACAACCTCGATCCCGGGGCGCCGATCAAGCTCGAGCCGTTCACGCCCGCGATCTTCGGCACCAAGCAGATCGCCAACTTCTCGACCACCAGCTTCCCGCAGCTCGGCTCGGTCTACATCGGCGTCTACTTCGCCGCCGTGCTCGGCCTGCTCGGCATGCACCTGATCGCCGGTCGCCGCGCGGCCGTGCGCGAGGCGAAGGCCGCTCGCACGCTCGAACCGATCGCGACGCGCTCCGGTGACGTTCCACCGTGACGCGAACTCGGCTGCGAGTCGGTCCGCCACATCTCGCGCTCGCCGCAACCTTGGGTGTGTCAAACGTTCACGGTGACAAATGCCGTAGGCCGTGAGAATCGCTCGCGCTCGAGCCGAGACCGCATGGTGCAGCGCTTGCAACCGCGCACTACATGCTCGACCGCCACTCGATCCTGTTCGCGTGCTTGCTCGTCGGTTGTGACGATGGTCGCGATCCGGTGCTGCCCGATGTCGCACCCGATGTTGCCAAGGTCAGCTACGAGATCGTCCACAATCGGCTCGGCGTCGACCGCATGGAGCTCGGCCTCGGTAGTCTCGATGGCGCGTATCTGCCGGTACGTGTGCTCACCGGAGGTGTCGGTGCCGCCGGTCGCGCGGCGGTGTCGCCGGATGGCCGGCGGATCGCGCTCTGGTCCTTCGACGAGCTCCGAGGGGCCTGGCAGCTGATCCTGCATTCGCTCGAGGACGGCACCGAGTCTACGATCGTCTGGGTGCGGGGCAGCTCGCAGCTGGCGTGGTCGCCCGATGGATCGCGCCTGGCGTTCGCCACGATCGACGACGATCGGATCGCCAGGGTGTACAGCTTCACGACCGGTGGAGAGCTTCGATTTGTGGCGAGCGTGGACGGTGTGGCGATCGACTGTATCGCGCCGCAGTGGTCGCCCGACGGGCTCGAGTTCGCGTTCTCGACGGGCCTAGCGATCGTGAGCTACAGCGACGGTTCGGTCCGGCAGATCGTTGCCGAAGATCCGGACCGACCGGCCTCGGTGTGCGAGCCGCGGTGGTCTCCCGATGGCTCATCCCTCGCGTACGCACGCAGGCGGTTCAACAATCTTCAGGACATCGTGCGCGTCGAGCGAGGCGGAGGAACGCCGATCTCGATCGCGCCGATCAGCGGTGGATTCGGGGCGGGTCAGGTGCAGTGGTCGCCGGACGGATCGCGGATCGCATACGTCACCTTCGACGAGGACGCATCCGACGCGGCGCTGGGCGTGGTCGACGCGTATGTTGGATCCCCGATCCTTCTCGATCATCTCGGCTGCGCGGTGTCCGGTGGACACCCGCAGTGGTCGCCCGACGGAGAGACGTTGCTGTACGTCGTGTTCGACGAGGGGGTGAAGCTCGCGACGATCCCGGCCACTGGCGGTTCGCGCACGCTGCTGCTGCCGGGCGCGTCGATCGATGGCACGTACCCGGCCTGGCTCCGCGAGCCGATCGTCCGTTGACAGATCTACGGGTTCGCACCGAAGCCGGACCATCACGGCAATGCGCGGCACGCCCGATTGGCGATTCGCCACGCGTGACATGGTAGAGTGATGAGGACTGCATCAACAGTACTACTCCTCTTGCTGGCGGTCGGCACCGCGCACGCGAACGACTACGAAGCGTGCCGGTCGACGCGCCGCAAGATCTACGCGCAGGCGATGGTCGCGCATGATCTTCAGGAGCGTGGGCGGCTGTTGCGGACCATGCCGGAGTGCCATGCACGTGAGATCGAACACTCGTCGACGCTACGGCCCGCACCTGCAGTGCCCGTGGCGCCGCCTCGAACATCGGTGTCATTCGAACCCGTCGCGCTCCTGCTCACGACGATCAGCGTTGATGTAGAGCGGCAGATAGTCCCGCACCTCGGGATCGCGTTGGTCGCGGAAACTGGCCACACCTCGCGCGTGTTGATCGGTGACCGCGTAAACACTTATTTTACGGGAGACAGCTTCGCGGACTTGGAGACCGTCACGTTCACGATGTTTCGCGTCGGTGGGCAGCTCAACTACTACGTGCTCCAGTCGTTCCGAGGCCTCCAGTGCGGCTTCGAGTTGGCATACCGGCACTTCGGGTTGGCCAGCCCCGATCGCGAGTCCATCCAGGTGATCGAGGCCAGCCCCTACGTCGGGTGGAAGTGGGTAGGCACGTCGGGCCTCACGGGCCAGCTGCAGGTCGGCGCCAGTGCGATCTACGTCAAGGATCGCGAGCTAACGAGCGCTTGGAGCATGGATCGCAATGGCAGTCTCGGGGACCTCCACGTGTTCGGCAGTCTGTCGTTCGGAGTTTCGTTCTAGGCCCGCGAATGAACGATCGCGATCGCCGTGGAGGTCCTCTCGATCTCGAGCAGCCTCCTCGTACGACCTAGCCCGCCAACATTGCAGCTCGCGACGACATCGGTGTCGCACCAGTCGACCGCCGCCGCGACCAACGGATGTCAGTGCGGGCACGTCGCGATCGCGTACCGACGGCGCGAAGGTGACACCGACGAGGCCTGCTCACTCTGCAGGCTCGGTGGCGTGTCCCGTGATCGAGGCCCGGGGTCGAGTCACAACGTCGTCGAGGACCGCATCATCACGACGGGTGCCGGCGGCCGCGCCCGTACAAGCTCGACGAACTTCACGCTCGCCGGTGTCGTCGTCGCGGCGATCGCGTCGACGGTCTCGGGTGCGAGCGTCTGGTAGAGCAGCTCGACGATGACCGTCGCGCCGCTCGCGAGCCCCGGCACGCGATAGGTGACGGTGTCGCTGCCCGGCAGGAACGTCGGATCGGCAACCACCGCGACCGGCTCGAGGCGCGCGACATCGATCGGGGCTGGCGCGAACCCCTCCGGCAGGATCCGATCGTCCTTGCCGTAGCGTCGGGCGTCGAGCGCGCGATGGGTGGGCTCGCCGTCTCCATCGACCAACCTGGCCTCCCAGATCTGAACCTCGTCGGCGGCCGCGATCTCGTCGCGATGCGGCTGGCGCGGCAGCGGCGTACCGGTGGCGTCGACGATCTGTCCGAGATCGTCGACGTGACCCGACTCGAAGATGGTAGCCCCCCCGAGCGCGACGGTGACGTGCAACCACATCCGTCGCGACGGGTAGCCGGTCGGCAGCTTGTGACCTGTGAGGTTCTGGACCTGCACGGTGAACGTCTCGGGGCTCGCGCGTGTGACCGCCACCTTCGCGGCGCCGCCGAGGTGCTCGACCGAGCGCTGCGCACTCGCGCGAAGCTCGCCCGCGCTCACCCCCGCGCCGAGCCAGTCCACCGCATCCGCCATCACGTTCAACATGTACGCGTTGCCGCCCACGAACGTGTGACGACCGACCGGCGCGCGCAGGCGGAGTCCCTCGGGGAAGCCGGCCACGACCGTCGTGATCGCGCGTCCAGCGTCATCGGTCGTCGGGACATGACAGGTCTGGCACGGCTGATCGGCCGCGTACCTCGACGACCTCCACTCGAGGTAGGTTGCCTGCTCGACGACGTCCCCGTACGGACCTGGCACGATCACGGTGTGACAGGTCGCGCACAGCTCGGCCGAATCGATGTGCGCGCCGTGCGTCGGGCGGTAGCTCACGATCAGCTCCATCGGCATCGTCGTCGGATCGCGGTACGGACCGAAGATCATCCGCTCGTAGCCGACCGTGAACTGCCCCGAGAACGACCGCTCGTCATCGAGGTTGCCGGGATCGATCTGGTGGCACAGCGAACACGTCACGCCACCGCGCCCGAGCACGGCCGCCGGTGAATTCCCGTGGGTGAGCTCGTCGAAGGTGAGGTGCTTGCCATCGATCGCGAGCTCCTCCGATCCGGCCGGCGCGTGGCAGCGCGAGCACAGCGCCTCGGTTGCTGCGCGACGGTCGGGATCACGCGCGAGCTCCTCGGCGAACACCGAGAGGTAGAACGGATCGCGCGCGGCGAGGCCCATCATCGACGCTCGCCAGAGCAGGACCGGCGAGATGTTCGCGCCGGTGTCATCGTGCAGCACCGCGCTGTCATCCGCGACGAGGTGACACTGCCCGCAAGCCTCGGCGTCGCGAAACCGATCCGTCGAGACCGCCACCGGCGTGGGAAGTGGTGGCAGCGGTGCCGGTGGTGGATCAGCGTTGACCCCGCACGCGGCGACCAGACTCAGGACAGCGAGCCCATGCATCTCGCTCGATCGTACGCGGACGATCCACAGATCACCGAGCGCAGAGTTTTCGGCGAGCGTGCTGCGTCAACCTGCCGCACCGGGTTCATGATGCAGGTGCATACTCGGGCTCACGGTCGCTGCTTCGGAGCCACGTACGACTTCTTCTTCACCGGCTTCTTCGACTGCGTGACCGCCGGCGTGTCGGGCGTGTCCCGCTGGAAGCTCGGCCGCGTGTATCGATCGAAGTAGTCGCGGTGATCGACCTTCGGCAAGTAGAGCTCCGTCGGGATCCGGATGTGCTGCATCTGCTGCATCGCGCGCAGCGACTCGTTCATCCGGTTGATGCTCTCCATCCGGCGATCGAAGTCGTAGTCGTACGACGAACGCGTCCGCGGGCTTGCAGCTCCGACGAGGTACAGCCCCACCCCGCACAACCCGATCATCGCGACGAGCTTCGTCGTGACCGCCGCGAAGCGTCCAACGCTACGCGCGCCCTCGCTCGCCTTGCCACGCAGCACCACGAGCTGCTCGGCGGCATCACGCGGCTTGAGCCGCGCGACCGGAAGCCCATCCTTGAGGCCAAGGTCCTCGCGCATCGTCCTACTCTAATAGACGTTCGTGTCTCGCTGGATCGAAACGCGTGTCCGGTGGCCCACGATCACGGGTAACCCATCGAGACTCCTCGAATCTCCTGCGGCATCACTCTTGTACGAATCGAGGTGTGCTCCGGACGTTCTTGCGGATCTGGCGGATCGGGCGCTGGGCGCTGGTCGCGACCCTGCTGCCGCTGGTCGTGGTGTTGCAGCTGACGATCGTCCTCTTGCTCGTCTGGCCGTTCGACCGCGCGGACTTGGTCGCGACGAACGAGCCGCTCGTGCTGCTCGACGTGCGGGGCGACGAGATCGCGACGTTGCCGGCCACCGGTGTCGACCGCACCCGCTGGACCACACTCGGCCAGATCCCGGCGATCGCGGTGTCGGCCATCGTCGAGTCCGAGGATGCGCGGTTCTGGGATCACGACGGCGTCGACGGGCTCGGCATCGCCCGCGCGCTCTGGCTCGATCTGCGAGGTGGTCGCTATGGCGGCTCGACGTTGACGATGCAGGTCTCTCGAATGCTGATCTCGCTTGGCAAGGGGCGCACCGTGACGAACAAGGCGCGCGAGCTGCTGCTCGCGCTGCGCATCGAGCGTGCGGTCGACAAGCGCACCATCCTCGAGCAGTGGATGAACCGAGCGTACTTCGGCAACGGCCAGATCGGCTTCGACGCAGCCTCGCGGTTCTACTTCGGCAAGCCGGCGGCATCGCTCTCCGATGCCGAGGCGATGCTGCTCGCGGTGATCCCGCGCGCGCCGACCGGCTACGATCCACTCGAGCACCTCGATGCCACGATCCGTCGCCGCGACTACGTGCTCGCGATGCTCGTGGAGCGCGGCGTGATCACCGCCGAGACGTCGGAGACGATCCGCGTCACGCCGCTCGCGATCGCGCGTCACGATGCGCCGAATCATGCGCCGCACTTCGTGGCGTATGCCGTCGATCAACTACCGGCCGACGTGCGGATCGCGGGCGGCCGCGTGCAGACCACGCTCGATCTCCAGCTCCAGCGCGTGCTACAGCGCCGCGTCACCGAGCAGGTCGCGACGCTGCGTCACCTGCACCTCCAGCAGGCGGGCCTCGTCGTGCTCGACACCGAGACCACCGGCGTGCGCGCGATGGTCGGCTCGACGGGCTGGACCACCGACGGCGGCCAGATCAACATCACGACCCGGCGCCGCCACCCCGGCTCGGCGCTCAAGCCGTTCGTCTACGCGACGGCGATCGAGCGCGGCGAGTCGCCGGTGAGCATCGCCTGGGACGTGCGCGACGTGACCGATGACTACTTCGCGCCATCGGGCAGCGTCGAGCACGGACCGGTGCGGTATCGCGAGGCGCTCGCGAGCTCGTACAACTTTGCCGCCGTCGACGTGCTGGATCAGATCGGGATCGCGCGGCTCATGACGGTGCTGCGCTCGGCCGGCGTCGCCGAGCTGGTCGGCGCTCCCGACGATTACGGCCTGCGCCTCGCGCTCGGCGCCGCGAAGGTCCGGCTCGTCGAGCTCACGGCCGGCTACGGATTCCTCGTGAAGGACGGCAAGGTCGGCAGGCCGCGCGCGATCACCCAGGTCGACGTCGCCGATGGCCGCCGCTGGATCCCGCCTCGCGAGCTCGAGCGGCGCGTGTTCTCGCCGGCGACGTCGTGGATGGTGATGGACATGCTCGCCGATCCCGAGGCGCGCCGGCCCGGCTTCGGCATGGAGCTCCCGTTCGACATGCCGTTCAAGATCGCCGCGAAGACCGGCACCGCTCGTGGCTTCGCCGACACGTGGGCGATCGGCGCGACGCGCGAGGTGATCGTCGGCGCGTGGGCCGGCTCGTTCGACGGTGCACCGACGCAGGGCCTCGTCGGGATGGACGCCGCCGCGCCACTCGTACGCGACGCGATGCTCGCGATCGCCGGCGGTGGCAAGCTCACGCTCACCGCGAAGCCGGCCGAGGTCGAAGCGATCGAGGTGTGCGCGACCTCGGGTCTGGCACCGAGCCCGACGTGCCCGCGGATCCACGACTACGCGCACCGCGGTCAGGGCCCGAAGCAGATCGACTCCTGGCACGACGCGGCAGGCAACGTGGCCTATCCACCGCGAGCGCAGGGATGGCTGTCGAGATCCGGCCGCCGCACCGCCGCCGCCGGACGTTGAAGCTTCGCGCATGTAACGCCGCCCAAACGCCATGGCTCCTCGCGGCGAGCTTCCGGCTCGAGGCCAGCTACGACTTCCTCGAGGTGTGGGCCTGGAACAACGGCGCGTGGTCGCGCGTCGCCCCTTCACCGGTCAGGCCGGACCCGCCGCGACGACCGAGTTCCCCGGGCGTTTCCATTACCTGCGCTTCGTCTCGGACAGCTCGGTCACCGACCAGGGCTTCCGGCTCGACGTCGAGTGGCGCTGATCAGTCCGCCTGCTTCGCCTCGACACCGCGCGGCGACAGCCGTGGCGAGCTCGCGAGCACCCCGTCGATCACGACGAGCGCCATCTCCGTCAGGTCGGCGAACGCGTCGGCACCGACGACATCGCGCGCCGCCGGATAGACGATCACGAGCCCATCGAGCAGCTCGACGACGAGATCGCGGCGCCCCGCCCGCTCCAGCGTCGAGCCGAGCCCGTTCGCGAGCAACTCGGCGAGCGGCCCCGGGCTCGGACCGTAGGCGCGCCAGTCCACGGGCAACGCGACCTTCAGCGCCTCGGGCGCGAGCGGCGGCGGCATCTCCGCGGCATACGAGCGAGCCAGGCCGAGCCCATCCCGCGCGAGCTTCGCGATGTGACCGGTGCGCTCGATCAGGTTGTCGTCGACCATCTCGTCGCCGCGGCCGATCCGCTTGAGCAGGTAGTGCGGAAAGCAGCGATCGATCTCGCCCACGACGACGCTCACGACCCCACCGATCCGGAACGGAGGCTCGACCGGCAAGAACGCCCACTCGCCGCGTCGCTCGCGCAGCGTCTCGAGATCGAACGCGGTCACGTCGACATCCTCGGCCCCGCGGGACACCACGCCGTGCACCACGCGCTGCTCGAAGCCGCCATCGGCGAGCATCCATAGCGCCGAACGCTGCAGCGCCTCCGGGATGTGCGTGAGGTCGCGCACAGGGATCAAGCCCGATGCGTTCGCCGCGGCTTCCTGATCCTTGCGCCGCCAGATGCCGCGTCCCGCGAAGAGCGCGAGCGCCGTCGCGATCCCCCCGAACAGGTACCAGCTCACCGCGGGACCGTAGCACCGCGTGCGGCTTCCGCGAGTCACCGCCCGCGGCTACCTACGAGGCCGCGCGATGAGCGAGCCGGCGCTCGTGGTCGAGCAGCCAGCGCTTCGCGGCCATTCCGCCCGCATAACCCGTCAGCTCGCCGTTCGCCGCGATCACGCGATGACACGGCACGATGATCGAGATCGGATTCTTCGAATTCGCCGATCCGACCGCGCGGCTCGCCGACGGCCGGCCGATCGAGCGCGCGAGCTCACCGTAGCTGCGGGTCTCGGCGAACGGGATCGCCACGAGCGCGCGCCACACGCGCTCCTGAAACCCGCTGCCGCGCGGAGCCACGGGGAGATCGAACTGTCGGCGTTCACCGGCGAAGTACTCGGTGAGCTGCGTCGCCACGCGCTCGAGCATCGGGGTTCGTTGCTCGATCACGACCGGCGCGTCCTGAACCGGCAGGTACACCCCCGCGAGCTCGTCGTCGCGCTCGACGAGGCGCAACGTCCCGAGCGGTGACTCGATCGTCATCATCTTCATCATCGGATCCTCCAAGCGAAGTCCAGAGGTGCATCACGGCGTAGGAACGAAACGGTCGCCAGGCCTCCGCGCGCGCCTCGGCATCGCGCGGACCGGCGCCGGTCGCCTTGCGAATTCCGAGGTCGGCTGCTGGAAAAGCATCGGGCAGGTGCAACGCGCGCATCGCGAGGTAGTGCGCGGTCCACGGCCCGATGCCAGCCAGTGCGGTCGCCTCGACGACGAAGCGGTCGAGGTCACGCCCCCCGGCGTGCCCGTCGAGTCGCAGCGAGCCCGAGCTCACCGCGATCGCGAGGCCCTGGATCGCCGCCGCGCGTGCACCGGGCAAGCCGACCTTCGCGATCCGATCGACCCCGGTGGCGGCGACCTCCGGTGCGGTCGGAAACCGATGGGTGAGCGACTCGCCACCGTCGTGCTTCGCTCCGAAGGAAGCGGCGAAGCGTCCGGCGAGCGTGGTCGCGGCGGCGACGGAGACCTGCTGTCCGAGCATCGCGCGGACCGCGGCCTCGAAGCCGTCGATCGCGCCCGGCAGCCGCAGCCCCGGCCTCGCAGCGACCAGCGGCGCGAGCACGCGATCGCGCGAAAGGACCCGTACGATCACATCCGGGCGAGCGTCGAGATCGAACAACCTGCGAACCCGCGCGACGAGCGGCATCAGCACCGGTACGAGGGCCGGCACGACCGCCAGCTCGAGCGCGTTGCGATTTCCCGCGCGCCGCACCTCGATCACCCCGATCGCACCGCCCAGGTTCACGACTCGCCGGTACGAGCCAGCGTCGACGATCTCGACCCCGGGGATCGCGCGTGCCGCGAGGAAGCGCAGCATGTGGTCCCAGTCGTACGGTGGCCGGTAGTCGAGGCGAAGCGCGAGCGTCCGCGCCTGCGTCCGCGTGATCCCGCGGCGCAGCTTCGACGGCGCGCTGCCCATCACGTCGGCGAACACCGCGTTGAACCGGCGTACGCTCTGGAATCCCGCAGCGAACGCGATCTCGGTCAGCGGCAGCGCGGTGTCCTGCAGCAGCTGCTTCGCGAGCCCGAGTCGCCGGCTCTGCGCGAGCTCGACCGGAGACACGCCGAGCCGCGCCTCGGTCGCTCTGCGCAGGTGACGCGCCGACACGCCGAGCTCTGCGGCGAGCTCGTCGACCGAGGTCTCGTTGAGCGCGCCCTCGGCGATCCTCGCAGCCGCGGCGGCGACGAGCTGATCGACGGCATCCACCGAGCATGGGCTCTCGCTCGTCCCCGGGGCGAGCTCGGGCCTGCACCGAAAACACCCGCGAAAGCCAGCCGCTTCGGCCTGCACGGGAGTCGCGTAGAACGTGCACCTCGTACGACCGGGCGTGCGCGCGGGGCAGATCGGGCGGCAGTAGATGCCGGTCGTCGAGACCCCCACGAAGAACATGCCATCGAAGCGCGGATCGCGTGTCGCGAGTGCGTCGTAGCGTGCATCGTCGTTCACGATCACGAGGTACCACGCACCCACCGCTCGGACTGGCCGTTTCCGGACAGGGCAGCAAGATCGATGATCTGCTAGCGCTCGTCGGACGCGTCGGGCCCGGACAGCATCTCGGCGAGCGGCGCGCCGATCCACGGTGCGTCGCGGTGGAACGCGGCGGCGAGCAGCTGTGCGCGCGAGACCGAATCGAGCGCGCGCCACTCCTCGGCGGTCAGCACGAACCCGACCAGCGCGATGTCGCCCTTCATGGTTTCACCTTCAACCCACGTTCGCACCCGTGCAAGTTTTCGCCAGCGAGCCACTCGTGCTAGACGCCTGCAGTGCCTCGCGACGTGACCCACCGCTACGTCGACCCGCTCGCGCAGGTGTGGCTCGGTGCGGCTCGGCGGATCGGGCTTCGCACCGTGCGCACCTCGGATGCCTACGCGGCGACCGACGGCCACGGAACCCTGGCGATCGCCACCGACGACGGCCTCGATGCCGACGACAGCCTCGCGCAGATGATCTTCCACGAGCTGTGCCACTCGCTCGTCGAGGGCGAGGACTCGTTCGCGCGCCCCGACTGGGGCATGGACAACGCCGGTCCCGATCACGACTGGCGCGAGCATGCCTGTCTCCGCGTGCAGTGGGTGCTCACCGGTCGCCACGGCCTGCGCACCGTGTTCGCGCCCACCACCGATTTCCGCGAGTTCTGGAACCGGCTGTCGGGAGACGTGCTGGTCGATCGCACCGATCCATCTGTTCAGGCCGCGATCGCCGGGCTGCGCCGCGCCGCGCAGCCACCCTGGGCACCCGCGATCACCGACGCGCTCGCCGCGACCGCGCGGATCGCCGCCGACGCCGCGAAGTTCGCCGCACCGATCGCAGGCGTGCCGCCCCCGTTGTGGCTCGCGGTCGAGGCCGTCCCGACGCCACACCCGACCGGTCTCCCGATCGGCGCGACCGACTCGACCTGCGGCACGTGTGCCTGGCGGTTCGAGCAGCGCGGTACCACGCGGTGTCGCCAGGCCGATGCGAAGGTCGACGACTCCTGGCGCGCGTGCGAGCGCCATGAAGCCGCGCTCGACTGCCAGACCTGCGGCGCGTGTTGCCGGGCGGCCTATCACTCCGTCGAGGTCACGCCCCGCGATCCGGTCGTCAAGGCGCAGCCATCATTCGTGATCGACCGCGGTCACTACCTCGAGCTCCGCCGCAACGGCGATCGCTGCGCGGCGCTCGAGGGCGGCCTCGTCGAGCTCGGCAAGACGACGCGCTACCAGTGCGTCATCTACGACGATCGCCCGAAGACCTGTCGCGACTTCACGCTCTCCGGCGCGCACTGCCTCACCGCGCGCCGCCGCGTCGGCCTCAGCCTGTAACGCCGAACGCACCGCGCTTTCCACAAACGTGGCCGAGATCGCAGTTTCAGATCGAACGCCACAACGCCACCAGACGCCATCAAGAACGCCCGAGAAGCTCTTCCTCGGAGCAGTCCTCTGAGATCGATCTCCCGTGGCGTTCCTGCTGGCGTCGTGTGGCGTCCCTGGCGTTCCCCCGAGCCGCGCCGCCACTTGTGACGGCTCTCCACGCTGTGGAGTCCTCCAGGCTCAGCCGTTGCCGTCGGGCTTGGGACCGGGCTGCGTCGGCGGACGCGGGCGTGGCATCGGTGGGAGCGCGCCTGCCAGCGCCGGGCGCGCGGCGAGGTTCTGCGCGAGCTGCGCGACGTCGACTCCCATCAGCTGCTTGATCTGCTCCGCGGTGACCGCGGCCTTGACCGCGAAGTTCCCGCCGCCCGACGCGAGATCCTTGTCGATCACGGTGAGCTTGTGGATCTCCATGTCGCCGACCGTCTGCATCATCGTGCCGATCAGTCGCTGGAGCTTCTGCGCGACGAAGATCTGGCGTGCGCTATCGCCGGCCTTCGCCCAGGTATCGCCGAGCGCCTTGATCGCGGAGGCGGTCGCCTTGCCTTCCTCGACGAGCTTCGACGCGGCGCCTCGCGCCTGCGCCACCATCTGCGACTTCTTGGCCTCGGCGGGCTTCACCTTGTCGGCGATCAGCTGGAACCGCACCTGCGCGAGCCGCGCGCGCTGGACATCGACGTCGGCCTTCGCCTTCGCGACGAGCGCCGAGACCTGTCCCTTCGACTCCGCGATCAGCGCGCCCTTGCGGGTCTGCGCCTCGGAGATCCGACGTGCTCCCTCGGCGCGCGCCATCTGGATCTGCGCCTCGACCTTCGCGATCTCCTGGCTCTCGAAGTTCGTCGCCGAGTTCTCGGCCGACAGCGCGTGGTTGTCTGCCTCGGAGATCCGCGACTTCTTGAGCAGCTCCGCGGTCTGCCGGCGACCGATCGACTCGAGGTAGCCCTTGTCGTCGGAGACGCTCTGGACCTTGAGCGTATCGAGCTCGAGCCCGAGCCGCGCGAGGTCGTGGTCGGCCTCGTGGAGCAGCTCGCCGGCGAACTTCTCGCGGTCCTGGTTGAGCTCCTCGGGCGTCAGCGTCGACAGTACGCCACGCAGGTTGCCTTCGAGTGTCTCGCGCGCGATCGCCATGATCTGCTCGCGGGTGAAGCCCAGGAATCGCTCGACCGCGTTCGCGAGCTGTATGGTCTTGCTCGAGACCTTCACGTTCGCGACCGCCTGCACGTTCAGCGGGATGCCACCTCGCGAGTACGCGCCCTGCACGCGTAGATCGATCACCATGTTCGTGAGGTCCATGCGATCGACGACCTCGATCAATGGAATGCGCAGGCCGCGCCCGCCCTGCACGACGCGATAGCCGATGACCTTGCCGTCCTCACCGGCGAGCTTGCGATGGCCTCCGGAGAAGATCAGCACTTCGTTCGGCGGGCAGATGTAGATGATGCGGGAGATGATGAGCGCGAGTACGAGCAAGGCGACGACGATGCCGACCGCCGCGACGATGAGGACGTTCACCATGACTAGCTCCTCCCGCCGGTCGGGCCGGTGGACTGCGAGGTACCGGTGATCACCTTCGCGATGTCGATCCCGAGCGTCTTGTGGACTTGGTCGAGCAGCGCGGCCATCGTGGCCGGGTACGACGCGGCGTACGTCGGGATCGTCTTGCCGTCGCCACCGTCGATCAGGTTGACCTCGCCCACCTTGATCCGCGACGCCGCGCTCGCGACCTCACCGAAGATCTGGTCGAGGTGCTGGAGCACGAACATGTCCATCGCGCGACCGCCCGTGTCCTTCCACGCGCCGGCGACCGCATCGAGGGATTGCGCCATCGCCTCGCCGTCGGCGGCGATCGATGCCGCCTGACCTGCCGAGAACAGTTCGCGCACCTGCGCGTCGATCTCGGCGGGAATCTTGACCTCGGCCTCGAGCCGCAGCTGCTCGAGCTCGCCGCGGATCTGCTGCAGCGCGAGCTCGGCTTCGGCACGTGCTTGCTGGCCGGCGGCCTCGGCGCGGACCTCCTCGCCACGCGCCTCGGCATCGACCTCGGCGACGATCTGGCGCAGCTCGTTCTGCTTGCGCTGCACCGTGCCCTTCGCGTTCGTCTGAGCAACCTCGCCACGCGCGCGTGCCGCGGCCTCGGCCTGCTCGGCGATTCGCGCGGCATCGGACTCGGCGACCTCCGCGGTCCGCAGGATCTCGGCGATCTTCTGGCGGCCGATGCTCTCGAGGTAATTCCGATCGTCGGCGATGTGCTGGATCTTGAGGACGTCGAGCTCGAGGCCGAGCTTCTCGAAGTCGGGCTTCGCGGATGACTCGAGCTGGCGCGCGAACTTGAGCCGATCCTCGTTGAGCTCCTCGGGCGTCAGCGTCGCGAGCACGCCGCGAAGGTGACCCTCGAGGGTCTCCTTCACGACACGGCCGATCTCCGCCTGGTTCTTGCCGAGGAAGCGCTCGATCGCGTTGCCCACGAAGCGGTCATCGGTCGAGACCTTGATGTTCGCGATCGCGTGCACGTTGAGCGGGATACCGCCCTCCGAGTACGCGCCGTTGACCTGGATCGGGACCGAGATCAGCGACACGTCCATTCGACTGATGGTCTCGACGAGCGGGATCCGCATTCCTCGTCCGCCCTTCACGACGCGGTACCCGACCTCGCGCCCGTCGGATGTCTTGTGCTTGCGTCCCGAGAAGATCAGGATCTCGTTCGGTCGACAGATCCTCAGCAGGTACCGATAGATGATCATCAGTACGAGCAGCACGGCGACGCCCGCCGCTACGCCGCCGACGACCTCGGATGGAATCGAGATGCTTCCGATCTTCATGACGCTGACCTCCCGTTGAGCACACACGCATCACCGCTGGCGCACGATGCGCCGACGGCCAAAACCCCTGGACTCGCCCCCGAGCATCTGCCCGGAGCGCCGACGCTACATCTCGCCCTTGGCGACGAGCAACGTTCCGTGGTCGCCTTCCGCGACGATCAGCACGGACGTGCCGGTCGCGAGCTCGACGCCTTCGTCGACGATATTCGCCACGAAGTCCTCGGTACGGCCTTTGACGTCGACGCGGACCTTGCCGGGCTTACCGGGTGCCACCGGGAGGACGAGCGTTCCGGTCGTGCCGACGAGCTCGCCCCCACCGACTTCACTCGACACGCTGTGCTTCTTCAAGCTGTTGACGACCGCGATCGCGAGCGCACCGGCCGCCCACCCGATGCCGAGCGCCCCACCAGCCGCGACCCACGGGTGCGATCCGAGCTGCGTGAGCGCGAGCCCCGCGCCGCCGCCAAACGCGAGCAGGAACACCCAGAACCGGAGCGACATGACCGGTGCCCAGCCGACGACATCACCTTCGACGTGACCGTCGTGATCGGTGTCCTTGCCGCCGAGGACGAGCGATGCGAGCAGGAGCGTGACTCCGAATGCTACCGCTCCGAGATATACGTTGGTCAACCTGCGCCTCCGACCTTGAGATGCTCTGACTGTGATCACCGTTGCCAATTGTTGCAAGGGAAACCGACAGTGACGTTTGGGTGGCGCCGCGCTGCGCTATCGTCTGCAAGTGCGTGTCGCGCTGTTTGTTTGGATGCTTATCGCGTGCACGGACGTTCCGGTCGCGGCGCCTCCGCAGCACCGGAGCAACGGCGGGCTGGCCCAGCTCGAAGCAGCGAGGGATCTCGACGGTGTGGTCGTCGGCAAGAGCGCTGCACGCGCCACGGTCATCTTCGTGTTCGCGTCGTGGTGCGGGAACTGCCATCACGAGCTCGCCGTGCTCGACCAGCTTCGGCCAGGCCACGCGGGGATGCGCGTCCTCGGCGTGAACTACCGCGGCCACGAGGAGTACGACGGTCGTGGTAACGCCGCCGCCGTTCGGCGCTACGTCGCGGCCAATGCGCCATGGCTCCGCGTCGTGCCCGCCGACGAGCGGCTGTTCGACGTCCTCGGTCGCCCGCCGAAGATCCCGACGATGTTCATCTACGATCGGAACGGCATGCTCGTCGAGACCTACGATCGCCGCGACCGCACCCTGCCCGATGCAGCCGAGCTTCGCGACTTGCTGCGCCGCATCGGCGCCTAGCCGCAGTGCCCTACAGCGACGGCATTGCAGGCTTGGCCGCGTTCGGGCGTGGATCTCCGACGGAGGCCGCGCCGTCCACGCACTCGGAAGGAACGCGAGGGCCGCCACCCGATGCCATCAAGAACGCCACCGGAGATCTCCCCGAACCAGTTCTGCTGGCGTTCCTGCCGGTGTCTCGTGGCAACCTCGGCGTTGTTCTTGCTCGGGCTCGATCATTTCGGTGGTTCTGCGCCTTCGGTCCGCGGCGGCTCGCGGCATCACTGGCGTGCTTGCGCTTTCGGGAGCTCGGGCTCGACGTGCTCTTCCTCGAGCGGCTTCGCGCGGCCACGCAGGAACACGAGAAACACCGTCGCTCCGATCGCCGTCATCGCGAGCCCGACCGCGCTCGGCCAGAACGTCGTGTAGACGGTGTTCACGAGCAAGAGCGTCGCCACCAGCACGAACACGATCGGCACGACCGGAAAGCCAGGCACCCGGAACGGTCGCGCGCGATCGGGCTCGCGGAACCGCAGGACCAGGACGGAGCCCGCGTTGAGCGCGTAGAACAACCACGACGCGAACACCACGGCATCGGTCAGCTGATCGAACTGGCTGCTCAGCGCGAACAGGCACGCGAGCACGCCCTGTACGAGTACCGAGGTCGCCGGGATCCGAGCCCCCTCGGAGAGCCGTGCGAGGCGCGCCGGTGCGAGCCCGTCCTTGGCGACCGCGTAGGGCACTCGCGCTCCGGTCAGCATCGAGCCGTTCATCGCCGAGAGAGCGCACAGCGCCATCGCGAGCGCGAGCACCACCTGTGTGGTGTCGCCGAAGAACTGCGTCGCGACCTTCGCGGCGACTGCCGGCGCATCGGGATACGCCGTCGAGCTCGAGGTGGCGATCTCCAGCAGCGGTAGCGCGTGGAAGTAGCCGACGTTGACGATCGCGTAGATCGCGAGCACGGCAAGCGCACCGCCCACGATCGCGCGCGGTAGATTCCTCGACGGATCTCGCACTTCCCCCGCCGCCATCGGCAGGTTGTTCCAGCCGTCGAACGCCCACAGCGCCGCGATCATCATCGCGCCGAACGCGCTCCATCCCGGAAACTCGCCACCCTCGGTCACCGTGGTCCAGCTACCGCGCGGCGCGAGCAGCGCACCCGCCGCGAGCAAGAGGACGAGCCCGACCTTGAGCACGGTGAGCGCCGTGTTGAAGCGACCACCCGAACGCACGTTCACGAGATTGATCGCCGTGAACACGATGATGAACGTCAACGCGACCACGGTCCCTCCACCGACCGCGTCGACATCGAACGCGGACCCGAGGAAGATCGACGAGCCGACGGCATACGCGGCGATCGAGCCCGGCGTCGCGACCCAGAACCGGTTCCACGCGTAGAGGTACCCCATGAACGGGCCGTACCCTCGGCGCAAGTAGACGTACTCGCCGCCTGCGCTCGGGAACATCGCCCCGAGCTCGGCGTAGGTCATCGCACCGGCGAGCGACAGCACTCCCGCCGCGCCCCACGCGACGAGCACCCACATCGCCGACCCGCCGAGCTGAGACATCACGGAGGTCTTCAGGAACACGCCCGTACCGATGATCGTGCCGACCACGAGCGACGATGCGCCCCAGAAGCCGAGCCCGCGAACGAGACCTTTGGTCATGGTCTAACCTCTCGCGCTCGCTCGGCCGGACGGCCTCGCTCTCCTCCGGTCATGGTCTAACCTCTCGCGCTCGCTCGGCCGGACGGCCTCGCTCTCCTCCGGTCATGGTCCGGTCGTTCGCGCCTGGACGCCGGCGATCCAGCTGCGCACGCGCTCGCCGAGGACCGGCAACGTCACGGCACCCGCGCCGAGGACGATCGTGTGAAATGCCTGGATGTCGAACTGCTTGCCGAGCTGCGCCTCGGCCTCGGCGCGCAGCTTCACGATCTCGAGCTGGCCGACCTTGTACGCGAGAGCCTGGCCGGGCCAGCCGATGTAGCGATCGACCTCGTTCGAGATGTTCACCTCGGTCAGCGCGGTGTGCTCGCGCATGAACGACTCGGCCTGCACGCGGGTCCAGCCCATCGCGTGGAGGCCCGTGTCGACGACAAGGCGCGACGCGCGCCACGCGTCGTAGCTGAGCTTGCCGAGCCGATCGAGGTCGGACGTATAGAGGCCCATCTCGTCGGCGAGCCGCTCGGTGTAGAGCGCCCAGCCCTCGACGTACGCCGTCGAGCCGTCCAGCTTGCGAAATGCGGGCATCGCGCCGAGCTCCTGTGACAGCGCGATCTGCAGGTGATGACCCGGGATCGATTCATGCCACGTCAGCGCCTCGAGCTCGAAGCGCGGACGGGTCTCCGGCTTGTACGTGTTGACGAAGTACTCGCCTGGCTTGCTGCCGTCGTAGTGCGGCTGGCGGTAGTACGCGATCGTCGTGTACGGCGCCTCGTGGGCCGGAATCTCGCGCATCACGCATTCGGTCCGGGGCAGCACCGCGAAGTACTTCGGGATCGCCGCCTTCGCGCGATCGAGCGACTGCTGCGCCGAAGCCAGGATCTCGTCGCGAGAGCTGAAGTACAGCGTCTTGTCACCGCGCAGCTTCGCGATCGTCGCGGCGAGGTTGGCGGTGCCGAACAGCTGCTTGCCGAGCTTCGCGATCGCCTCGTCGCTGCGGGCGATCTCGGCTTGCCCCAGCGCGTGGAGCTCGTCGGGCGTCATCGGCAGCGCGATGTAGTACGCGATCGACGCGCGGTAGCACTGTTCGCCATCCGCGAGGCCGGCGAGGCCCTCCTTCGTGGTCCGCGCCCTCGGCAGGATGCGATCCCGCAGGAAGTCGCGGTGACGCACCACCGCGGGCCACACCTTCGTCGCGACCACCTGGCGCAGCTCCGCCGCGATCCGCGCGCGCTCGTTGCCCCACGTGTCCTGCGCCGGGGCAATCGCCCACGCCGGCTGCGACATCGCCCAGCTCTCGACCGGCTTCGCGAGCTCGTTGTCGAGCTGATCGATCGCACGCCGGACCTTCTCCGCGGACGCCACGCGACCGCTCTCGAGCCCGAGCGTCAGGTTCGCGATCGTGTCGTCGATCGCCTGGTCGGCCTGGTTCATCCGCGCGATCAGGTTCTTCGCGTCGCTCGGCGTCTTCACGGTGTGCGACTCGACGAGGTACGACAGCTCGCCGAACAGGCTGCTGCCGCCGCTGTCGACCGTCCACTGCCAGAAGTTGCAGCGCTCGACCGCGCGCTCTGCCTGGAGCAGCTCGCGCAGCAACGCGTGCGTCACGCGGTCCGCATCGTCGAGCTTCGGCGGCTCGACCTTGGCGAGCTGCGCGAGTAACTCGTCGCGCTCGTCGTGCCGCTTCGCGACGGCCGCTGCGTCACGTGGAGCGAGCCTGTCGTCGTAGCGATGATCCCCGAGCGTCGTCGCGTACGTCGGCTGCCACCGCATCATGTACTCCCAGTGCTCGGCGATCGCCGCGCGCAATGCGGGATCGCTGACTCCGGCGATGGCGTCGGCGGCAAGTGGTGACGGCTGGGTCATGGGGTCTCGCAGTGGCCCTTGGTGGGCGTGGTCGAACGGTGGCCTCGTCGAGCTCCCGCACGCGATCGCCCCGAGCGAGGCGATGATCATCAGGGAGCGCATCCGTGGGTTGTACCGTTTGTTGTCACGTGTAGTCTCGCGTCGTGCAGGTCCACCTGATCGACGGCACGTACGAGCTGTTCCGAGCGTGGTTCGGGGCCCCGCAGGCCCAGGTGAACGGCCGCGAGATCGGCGCCGTCCGCAGCATGATCCGGAGCTTCGCGATGCTGCTCGGGCGGGGCACGGTCACCCACGCCGGCGTCGCGTTCGATCACGTCATCGAGTCGTTCCGCAACGAGCTGTTCGCCGACTACAAGACCGGCGAGGGCGTGCCGGAGGGCTTGACCGGCCAGTTCGAGCTGGCCGAACGCGCCACCGCTGCGATGGGCTTGATGGCGTGGCCGATGATCGAGTTCGAGGCCGACGATGCGATCGCGACCGCCGCGCATCGCCTCGCGGCCGACGACCGCGTCGAGCGCGTGCTGATCACCGCCGTCGACAAGGACATGTGTCAGTGCGTGATCGGCACGCGTGTCGTGTGCTGGGACCGGTTCAAGGATCAGACGCTCGACGAGCCGGCGGTGATCGTCAAGCACGGCGTCGGACCGGCCTCGATCCCCGATCTGCTCGCGCTCGTCGGCGACACGGCGGACGGCATCCCCGGCTTGCCGGGCTGGGGCAAGAGCTCGGCCGCGAAGGTGCTGGCGGTCTATGGCCGCGTCGATGCGATCCCCGATGACCCGGCGAAGTGGACCGTCTCGATCCGCGGCGCCGATCGGCTCGCGACGGCGCTGCGCGAGCATCGCGAGGCGGCGAACCTGTATCGCACGCTCGCCACGCTGCGCCTCGACTGCCCGATCACGTGCGATGCGGATGCGCTCGCATGGCGTGGCGTCGATCGCCCCGCGATCGAGGCGATCTGCGTCGAGCTCGGCCTCGATGCCGGCACCGTGCGGCTCGCCGATCGCGTTCCGTGATCGATCAGAACGGGAACGGAAACGAGAACGTTCCGCCCGTGCGCGTCTTCGCGAAGGTCGCCTGCTTGATCACGTCGGCAACGCAGCTCCCGAGCGCGGGGTCCGGGGTTGCCTTGATCGTCGCGCTCGACACCTGACCGGCCGGATCGACCGCCACCGTCACCTTCACGACGCCGGTCGCCGAGAACTTGTCGCCGCACGCGAGGACCCGTGCCTTCACCTTGCCGATACCCTCCACGATCATCGTGCGATCGAGCTGTTCGGCGAGCGCGGGCTCCGCCGGTGGCTTGGCGTTCTTGCCGCGCTGCTTGAACTTCGCGCAGCATGCGCCGGCGTTGTTACCGAGCGCGCACGAGACCTCGTCACACGAGGACGACGAGGTTCCGGTCGGCGGAGGCGGAGGTGGAGGTGGAGGTGGAGGTGCCGCGGGGTCCAGGTTCTTGTCGGGTTTCGGTTGCTCGACTCCGAGCGGATGGTCCTGCGCGTCCTTGGAGGTCTTCGCGCCGACTTTTCGTGCGGCCTTCGCGGCTTCCATCCCTTTGTGCGCCGCAGCCTGCTCGTTCTTCAAGCTGTCGCTACGGGCCTCGCGCTCGCGGTCCGCCTGGGCGCCGTCGAGCTCCGCGGCCGCGGTGATCGGCGCACTTCCGCCCGTGGTCGCGCCCTCCGAGCTCGCCTTCGTGTCCGCGGCCTGACGGTCGCCGTGCCGTCCGGCCGCCGACGTCGCGTGCTCGACTCCCTTCGCGACGGCCTGCTTCTCGAGCCCCCACGCGACCGATTCGTCGACGCGCGACTTCAGGCTCGCTTCCATCGCCCACCGCGCGTTGTTGTGGAACAGCTCGATCACGATCGAGCCGTCGCCCGCGGTGTCGATCACGTCATCGGCGAACACCTCGCTGCCGACCGCGAGCTGGCGCGCGGCTCCGTTGCGTGTCGCTCCGACCTTGCCCGAGACGTCGACCACCTTGCCCGCGGCGGCATTCGCTGCGACCTGAGGTGCGGCGTCGTCCTTGCCGCACGACGCGACCATCGACACGACGAGGATCCCGACGAGCAGCGCGCGCACCATGCCGTGGATTCTACGCACATGCGACGCTGATGGTCTCCTCGTTGATACGCCGGACATTCGCGCGGTTGGACACTGCCAGCTCCCGCGGCCTTGGCGACGGTCGGCTAACCGCGCATGCTGGTTGACGTGCACATCGTGCTGGTTCTCGCGGTGATGCTCGTGTCCGCATGCAGCGGGTCGCGGGCAGCGACGCGCCCCAGACCCACGACCGGGGGGATCGCCGGGCTCGCTCGCGATCAGGACAGCGGCGATCCGGTCGCCAAGGCAGAGATCCGCGTCCGTGCACAGGGTCAGTTCGAGCCGCGGCTGACCACCTCGAGCGATCGTGGCCTCTACGACGTCGATCACCTCGCGCCCGGCAGCTACAGCCTCGTCGCCTTGTTCGCGGGTCAGCCGGTCGAGGTGTCGAATATCGAGGTTCGCGCCGGTGCCATGACGATGGTCGACATCGTCTTCACGCTCGGTCGCCCCGATCCGATCCGCATCGACTTCGGAGCCGTGCAAGGGAGCGAGATCGATCGCTACCATCCCAAGCACCTGACGAGCTCGGTCGCGATCATCGAGGGTACGGTGAACGACAGCGCGACTCGCCAGCGCGTCGCGGGCGCGGTCGTCACCGCGGTCGCAGCGGACGTGACGCAGACCCAGCAGACGATCAGCGACGACCAGGGCCGGTTTCGTTTCAACTCGATGCCGCCCGGCGTGTACTCGGTCAGCGCGTACTACAGCATCAGCGGCCGCGGTCAGATCGAGGTCCGGCGCAGCGGGATCACCGTCGACGGCGCCGAGGCCGTCGTGGTGCCGCTGTGGATCGAGATGGCGCGCTAGTCGAACCAGTAGCGGATGCCGACCGAGCCCTCGATGTGGATGCCGGCCCGATCGTACGTGCGGCTGTTGTCGGAGTAGCCGAAGAACAGATCGGCGACGAACGTGAGCTGGACGAAGACGTCGAGCGGAACCTTGTTGAAGTCGAACGCGAGCCCGAGCGGGACACGCACGCCGAGCGCGGTCGCGTCGTCGTTGAAGCGGCCGTCGTTCACGTTCCAGAGCCGCCCACCGATGCCGACGTAGAACGGCAGCTGGAAGGTCGGGTTGTTGGTGATCGAGAACGGATGGAACATGTAGTCGAGATAGACGTGGAAGCCGTCGCGATCGTCGTAGTAGTAGCGGTCGTAGATCACGCCGACTCCGAAGTTCAGGGCGCGGTCGTCCGACAGGAAGTACTTGCCGTTGAGCCCGAACGGGGAACCCAGCTCGAGCCCCAGGCCAAACTTGCCGTTGGCGACATACTTTTCGCCTCCAATCGTCCGTTGACGCCGCGCGTCGGCTTGCCCGGCGACCGTCGCGACGAGGAGAAGGGCGAGGAATGGAACGCTTGGTCTCATGACCTCGATCCTAATCCTCTGGTCGCCTGCTACCGATCAAACGTGCAATAATAACGTGTGGTTCGTTTCCACACGCTCGCCTTCGTCTTGACGTGGGTTGTGGCGTGTGGCTCGGGTCCCAGCGGTCCGAAGAACGCGCCGGTGGAGCCGCCGAACCCGCCGGTCACCCAGGTGGTCGTCGTCGACGCCGGGGTCGATGCGCCCGAACCACAGAAGCTCGTCTGCGATGACGGCACCGCGCCATCACCCGTACCTGCCCCCGAGCCGACCTGGTTTTGCGCGCGGCCCGACGGCACGCGACACGGTCCGTTCATCACGCTGTTCCCCGATGGCTCGATCGAGCTCCAGGGGGCCTACAAGGACGGCGTGCTCGACGGTCCGTGGGCGCGAACCCACGCGAGGACCGGCGCGATCGTCGAGCAAGGCACCTACGCTGCGGGCCAGAAGCACGGACGCTGGACGCAGTCGAACCCGATCGGCACCACGATCGGCGAGTACGAGCTCGTCGCGGGGAGCGGCGTCGAGAAGCGCTGGCACGACGAAGGCTCGCTCTACAGCGAGACGAAGCTCAAGGCCGGCGTGCGCGACGGACCGACGAAGACCTTCGCGCCCGACGGCTCGATCCTGAACAGCGCGCGCTACGTGAACGGCAAGCTCGACGGCAACCACGTGTTCGGCACGCGAAACTCGATGCGCTTCGAGGAGACGTTCAGCAACGGCGTGCGCCGCGGACCGCGCAGGATCTGGCACCAGGGGCTGCTCGTCGCCGACGAGCAGTTCGATCGGCGCGGCAGGCTCGACGGCCCGTACACGCTGTGGCGCTCGAGCAAGATCGCACGCACGAAGGGCGAGTTCTCCTCCGGCAAACGCCACGGCGATTGGGTCTGGAACGATCGCGACGGCAACAAGGAGCGCGAGGGACGCTACGTCAACGGCAAGCGTGATGGTGACTGGCTCGAGTGGTCGGAGCAGAAGCTGATGTGGAGCGGCACCTACAACGCCGGCAGACCGGATGGCGCGTTCGTCTACTTCGATCGCACCGGCAACGAGCTCGGCCGGTTCAACATCACAGGCGGCACCGGCGTGATGCTGACGTTTCACGGCAACCGCAAGCCGGCGTCGAAGCAGTACCTGTTCAAAGGAGTCGAGGCCGGGCTCTACCAGGAGCTCACGCGCGCCGGCAAGGTCGTCACCGAGGGCCACTACGCGAGTGGCGTGAAGCACGGGGCGTGGAAGGAGTGGAACGCCGACGGCGTGCCGTTGCTCGAGCAGAAATGGAAGCGCGGCACCCTCGATGGCTCGGTGAAGAAATATGTCGACGGCAAGCTGTCGATGGAGACGACGTATGTCGACGGCAAGGCGGAGGGCTCGTATGTCGAGTACCGGCTCGACAAGCCCAGGGTGACCGGGGAATTCACCGACGATCGCAAGACCGGAACGTGGACATACTACGCCGTTGACGGAGCGGTGATCTTGACCGCGACGTACCAGGCCGGCGTGCTCGAGGGGCCCTGGCGCGAGCTCGTCGGAGGCATCGTGCTCGAGGGGCAGATGGTCGCAGGGCGTCGCAGTGGGACGTGGACTCGAACAGACAAGGCTGGAGTCGTACGCAAGCTGACGTACCGGACACCGTGATGCTGCGCCGGTAGCCCCAAAACCGGCGTCGAGTCAGCGGCATTCCCGAGCGTGGATCCATCACGCCAGGTGCAACCGTTTGTCTTCTCGCGCGTTCTACCTGTAGGAACCGCCGTGAACCGAGACGCCAAGACCCAGTCCGCTTTGATCGCACTCGCGCGCACGCGTCGCATGCAGCGCGCGCTTGCACACGCCTATCTGCACCGCGGCGCTCCGATGCCGACGCTCCGCAGCTCGCTCGGCTACATGACGACGACCGCGTGCGTGGCCGATGATCTGAGTCGAGCGAGCGAGCACCCGGACCATGACCGAGCGAGCGAACAGCCCGCATCGCGCGGTCACCGGATGACGGTGCTCGGGATCGCGCGCGCCGAAGGGGTCGCCTACATCGTCGAGGATCTCGGCGATGCCGAGGCGCCGATCGTCTACCGCATGTGGCTGCGTGGACCGCGTCAGGGTCACCTCGTTCCGATCCATTCCTGGTACGAGCAGGCCGACGAGGCGAGCGAGATTCGCGCGCGGATCGCGGCGATCGAACCGACGCTCGAGTCTGCGATGCTGTCGACGACGGAGGCCTGGATGCTGTCGACGCGCATCGTGCAGCGACGCGCGTTGCGGGTGGCGGGTCCCGGCGCGTGCGCCGATCTACCGATTCGCAAGTTCGCGCTGCAGCTGCTTGTCGAGCCGGTGAGTGGACACGGTCCGAGCGGCAAGACCACCGTCACCGCGTTCCTGCGCCCGCAAGCCCAGCTCGCCGACGTCTGGTCGCTGCCCGGTGGCGACGAGGCGATCGCGCGCGTGACGTTCACCGGCATCCCGAGTGGCGTCGGGCTCGCCAAGGACACCGTGGTCCTGCTCACTTCCGGCATCGACGACTACTCCGATACGCAAGTCTAGTCGCGGTGTTAGGCGGGGTGATCGAACCGACCTCGTGACCGAGGCGTACAGTCGGGTAACCTGCTGTTACTCGTCACGTAGGAGATTCATGCGCCTCATCGCCTTCTTCGGTCTCGCCCTGGCTCTCGCGGCGGGCGCGTGCACCTCCAATGATCCGATGGGCGATGACGAGGCGGTCAACTGCGCGGAAGAGACGCGCGACGACGACTTCGTCGTGGGGCTGCAGAAATCCGGTCAGAACGGGGCGATCAACTTCACGCTGATGACCGCGACTCCGGCACCGCCGCTGCGTGGCGACAACACCTGGGTCGTGCAGCTCAACTCGATGTCGGGGGGCGTCGTCGGCGCGCCGATCACCGGTGCCGCGATGACCGTGACGCCGTACATGCCCGATCACGGTCATCCGTCGGGCAAGACCGTGCTCATCGAAGCGATGCCCGAAGCCGGGCAGTACCAGCTCGCGCCGATCAACTTCCACATGCCGAGCCTGTGGGAGACCACGCTGGACGTCACCTCGCCCGGTGGCAACGACAACGTCGTGTTCCGGTTCTGTATCCCGAGCTGACTTACTGCTTGCTGCAGCCGGTCGCCGACACACGCGTCGCCTTGTCCCAGGTACGCTGCGTGGCGGCGATCTCGAGCGTCGGCAAGCGAGGGATGATCGCCGGATCGAGGTCGCCGGACGCGACGAGGTCACGCAGCGCCTCGTAGGGAAGCGCGCGCATGCGGACGCGGGCCGTGATGCGCTCGATCTGCCCGGTGATCGCACCGAGCATGAAGCGCTTGGTGACCGAGTGATCGAAGGCCGGATCGTTCTTGTCGAGCGTCGTTGGCTGGAGGAGGAGCTGGCGCTCGTCGAACCGGGCGATCTCCCAGAAGAAGTGAGCCGGCGTGTCGTCCGCCTTGAAGGTGAGATCCCAGAACCCGATGAGGTTCGGGTCGGCGATCGCTTCGGGATCCACGAGATCGGGAACCACGCCGGTCTGGAACACGATCGCGTCGTTGATGTCGTAGGCGATCAGCTCGAGCCACGCCCGGCGATCCTGCGCGGCGCCGCTCGGCCACTTGTGACCCGGACCTAGCGCATCGATGCGCACGGTGATCTCGCCGGTCGGCAGCACGCAGATGCCGCCCGTGGGTGCGGTCGCGCCGAGCGGGATCGGTCCGAGCAGCGCGATCGAAGGATCGAGCTCTTCGGTGATCCTTGCCGCCTGTGCCTCGAACTCCGGGAATGCCGTCAACGCCTGATCGATCGCGGGCCACATGTGCTCGTGGAAGCCATTCTTGCGCGTCGGCACGGCGAGCCCGGGGGCATCGGCGATCACGTCCTGCTTCGATTCCATGTGGCAGCCGCCGCAGGTCAGGTGAATCCCCGAGCTCTGGCTCGTCGCGAAGAACGAGGCCTTCCACTCCACGAACGTGCGCTCGACCGCAACGCCACCCGGCACGCCGTTGATCTGCTCGGGGACGACGATGTCGTGGCAGGAGCCGCACATCTCCGACTGGTTGAGATCGGAGTCCATGAGCTGGTCGTACTTCGAGAAGTGCGCCGGGCTGGTGATCGGATCCTTCACGCCGCCGCGCATCGTCTGATCGTGGGCGAGCACCAGCCCGTTGTTGTGGTCGTCCTCGACCGACTTGACGTTGTGGCAGAAGTAGCAGGTGATGCCGCGCGCCTCGGGTGGCAGCGCCGTGGGATCGAAGTTGTTGCCGTCGGCGAGGCCGAGCGCGACGGCCATCGGAGCGTGGCACTTCACGCAGAAGTCGCCGAGCGCTCCGTTGGTCTCGCGCTGACCGCGCTTGTTCATCGCGATGAAGACCGGATCGTCCGACGCGTACGCGTGCATCGAACCCGACCACTGCTGGAAGTGCTGCGGATGGCACTCCATGCAGGTATTCGGATCGCGCAGCTGCTCGACCGGAAACGCCGTCGCGTTATCGCCGCACGCGACGACCGCGAACACCCCGAGGAGGAGCAGGTGCCTCATGGCGACACCGCGCTTCCAGGGCCCGGGGCGCCGTTCTGGACCCACTGGATGAGCGCACATTGTTCGGCCGGAGAGAGCGCCGCATTCTTGGAGCCCGGCGGCATCTGGTAGCCGGCGCCCGGCGACGCCGTGCGAACGATCATGTCGCTGCATCCGGGATTGCCGGGGATGACGCGACCGGCGAGCAACGCGGCGTGCGCGGTCAGAGGATCCTCGAATGACATGCCGCCCTTTTGACCTTCGCGCGAGTGGCACGAGACGCGCTCGCTGCCGCAGCCGAGCGTCAACGTGTTGTTGTAGACGTTGTCGAACGTCGGCACGTAGAGCGGCTGACACGCGACATTCACGTCGATGCACTCCGGCGGAGCATCTTCGCCCGGGCAGCCGGCCAGCGTCGCCAGCCACACCGCGAGGTACATCCGTCGCATGCCGCACTGTAGCCGAGGATGCGGCGACGGACAGTGGCCGAACCCACAACGCGCCATCGGCGACTGTCGACGCGCGACGCGAGTCATCAGTGGGGCCATGGCGCCAGCGCAAGCGGCGCGAGCTGGGCGACGAGCCGGCGGTAGCGCTGGTACGGCTCCTCGACGGAGCCGCCCGGGATGAACGCATCCGAGGGTGGTGGAACGAGCCCGGCCGCCGTGGCGAGATCGCGGTGGATGCCGGCGGTCACGGTGGCGATCATCGCGGCGCCGATCGGGCACGTATCGAAGCTCGCCGCGACCTGGTGAACGATGCCGAGCACGTCGGCGCGAAGCTGAGACCACACGCGGCTGCGCGAGCCGCCGCCGAGCAGCAGCACGCGATCGGTCGCGAGCCCGAGTGCGGCGAGTCGATCGACGACGTCACGGCACGCGAATGCGATCCCCTCGAGCACGGCGCGCGCGAGGTGAGAGCGATCGTGACCCGCCGCGAGCCCATGGAACGTCCCGCGCGCATGCGGGCGCCACACCGGCGTCATCGCGCCGGCGAGGGCCGGGATGAACGTGACACCGCCTGCGCCCGGCGGTGCAGTCGCGGCGAGGGCGTCGAGCGCGGCGTCGTCGGCGAGGCCGAGCATGCGCACCGCCCAGCGCACGGCGCCCCCGGAGAGCCACCCCGGATTCTCGACGAAGAACGCGCCGGTCGGATAGGCGTGCGTCTCGACCATCGGCTCGGCTGCGTAGCGATCGAGGATCGGTGTCGTCGCGAGCGCACCGACGACTTCAGCCGTGCCGATCGCGCACACGATCGGACCCGGCGCCGTGACTCCAGCGCCGAGGGGGGTGGCGAAGTCGTCGCCGGTGCCGACCGCGACCAGCGTGCCGGGGCGTAGCCCGGTGAGCCGCGCGCCGGTGTCGGTCAGCTCGCCGGCGAGCTCGCAGGTCGGCCGGATCGCGGGTAGCTGTTCCGGCGTGACGTCGAACAGCTCGAGCAGCGTGGGTGCCCAGCGCGCGGTGGCCAGGTCGAGCAGCATCGTCGTCGATGCGAGCGACGGATCGATCGCCGCGGTGCCGGTGAGCCGCTCGACGAGATAGCTCACCGGCTGATGAAACCGCGCCGCGCGAACCCCGTGCTCGCGGAGCCAGCACAGCTTCGGCGCCATGTGACTCGCATCGGCGACCTGCCCGGTCAGCGTGAACACCATCGCGGGTGCAGCGCGGGCGGCCTGTTCGGTCGCACGGCGATCCTGCCAGATCAGCGCCGGATGCAGCGGGGAGCATGACGGATCCACCGCGACGCATCCATCGAGCTGGCCGACGAGCGCGATCGCCGCGATGTCGTCGGCACGCACGCCCGCCGCCTCGAGCGCGCCGCCGATCGCCGGTGCGAGGGCGGCTTCCCACAGCCGCGGATCCTGCTCGGCGCGGTCGGGAAATGGATGACTCGTCGCATACGCGATCGAGCACTGGCCGCGCACGACGAGCGCCTCGTCGCACACGACGGCCTTGAGGCTCTGCGTTCCGAGATCGAGGCCGACGACCAGCACGTCGAGATGGTAGTACGAAGCGTGAACTTCTTCGGCCATGCGGCGGTCGCGAGCTGGTCGTCCTCGGCCTCCGGGGTCGCCCTCGGCGCGATGCTCCCCGACTTCGCGTCGATGTCGGGCGCCCGCATCGCGAGCACCGGCGATCCCGACGTCGCCACCGGCATCGACCTTCATCACGCGACCGATGCAGCGTTCCATACGCTCCCCGTCGTCACCGGGCTCATGCGCGAGCTCGACCAGCGCCTCGATCGCGGCGGCTGCGCCCGCGGCCCTCGCCGCGCGGTTGCTCACATCGGTGTCGAGCTACTCCTCGATGGTGTCCTGCTCGACGACCAGTCGTACCGCGACTCGTACACGCGCGGGCTCGCCCACGACGTGACGATGACGTGGCGCAACGCCGGTGACGACGAGCTGTTCGCAAGGCTCCTCGTCCGCCTCCGCGCCCATGGCATTCCCGACGACCTCCGTCGCACCGACGCGATCGTCCACCGGCTGCATCGCATGCTCGCCCATCGCCCGCTGCTCGCGCCTTCGGCAGACGATCTGCGAGCGATCAGCGTGGCGCTCGCCGAGCACAGATCGCGTGTCGTCGTCGCCTCGGACACCGTGATGCGCATGATGAAAGCCACGCTCTAGGGCCGGATCCGGAATGCGTGGTGGACGCGAGGGTCGCGGAAGTCGGGCGGCAGCGTAGCGCGGGTCTCGTCGCGAATTTCGGCGCCGGGGCCGGCCCACTCGAGGGTGAAGCGGCGGCGGTTGGTCGAGAACCAGATGATGTCGGCAACCGCCGCGACGTCGTCGAGCAAGGCGGCGTGGTCGCGCTGGATGTCCCAGGTGTAGTCCATGCGCTTCGAGTTGGAGAACGTGGGTGGATCCACGACGGCGAGGTCCCAGCGGCGGCGATTGCGTCGGGCATCCGCGAGGAATTCGCGCACGTCGGACTGCACGAGCTCGCCGGCGAGCTTGTTGAGCGCGAGGTTCTCGCCGGCCCAGTCGAGGTAGGTGCGAGACATGTCGACGGAGGTGGTCTGCATACCGGCGGCGGCGGCGTAGACGGAGAACGAGCCCGTGTACGCGAACAGGTTCAGCATGGACTTCGCCGGCTCGGCGGCGACCCTGGCGCGTGTGGTGCGGTGATCGAGGAAGAGGCCGGTGTCGAGGTAGTCGGCGAGGTTGACGCGAAATGCGTGGCTGCCCTCGCGGACGGTTCGCCATGCAGCGGGGTCCTCGCCGAGCCGCTCGTACTGGTGGCCCTCGCGGCGGCCGACGAGTCGCTCGCGCTGCTTGACGAACACTTCTGGTGAATCTCCGGGCATGTCGAGCGCGAGCTTTGCCGCCGCGGTCATCTCGTCGAGCCACTCGTCACCACCTCCGCGATCGGCGGCGCGATAGTCGTTGATGACGAGCGCACCATCGTAGGTGTCGATGGTGATCGGCACCTCGGGGATGTCGCGGTCGTAGACCCGCCAGCACGTGACACCCTCGCGCTTCGCCCACTTGCCGAGGTGCCGCGCGTTCTTCGTGACGCGGTTCGCGAGCATCTCGGCGCGGGCCGACATCGCTCAGATGCCGGCGACGCCGCGCTGGCTCTTCACGCGGTATTCGAGGGTGACTGCGCGCCGGCCGAGCGGCGGCAGCTCGACGGACCACGTGATCATGCCGCGCTCGTCGAGGGTGCGCGCGGTGACCTGCGTGATCTCTTCGCCGCCCGGTTGATCGCCGGTGCCGAGCAGGAACGCATCGGGTGCCGAGGCCTGGACGTCGACCTGCTCGACCTCCGAGATCGGGATGCGCTCGGTGACCACGATCTCGCGCTTCCGGGCGCCGAGGTTCGAGAGGCGCACGGCGACGCGCACGGTCTGCACGTTCCAGCCACCGAGCAGGCCGGCTTCGTCGCGCTCTCGCGTCTCGGTCCGGTGTACGCGGACGTCGGACTCGGGGCCAAACCCGAGGTAGAATTTCTCGCCCGCCGCGACAAAGCCGACTTCGGCTCGCCCGACGTAACCCGACGACATGATCAGATCGACGGGACCTGCGAGCAGCGGCGTGGTCCCGGCGTTGACGACCCGGGCGCGGAGGTGCACCCATGATGATCGAAGCGGGATCGCGACGAGGGTGAGCTGCGTCGCGGCCGAGAAGCCGCCGACCGGCACGCGATGTGGCAGGCCATCGCAACGGATCGTCGCCTTCGCTGCGGTGAGCACGAGGCCGAGGCCGCCGTCGTCGATGCCGGGTACCTGGGCCGGGCCGCCTTCGCCGCCGCCGCCGAGGCCCGTGGTCTGCTGCTCTTGCTCGCGTGCCTCGACCGCGACGGTGTCGGGCCGCCGGCGAGCGCGCAGCTCGTCGTCGGAGAGATCGGGTGGCTCGACCCCGAGCGACGGCCGCTCGAGCGAGCACGTCAGCGCAGCGTCGGTCCAGTCCTCGCCGGTGGCCTGCCACACGCACGCGGTGGTCTGCCAGTCGACGCGCCCCTCGGTGGAGTCGAGGACCGCACGGTGATACGGCCGCCACGCCGCACCGGGGACGACGTACCCGATCGTCACGATCACGTCGGTGGCGGTCTCGGCGACGAGATCGATCACGAGCCGCGCGGCTTCCTCGCCGGCCTCGGCGTCGGCGCGGCTGATCCGGAGGTCGAGGCGAGCGAGCGCCTGTTCGGCGTCGTGCGCAGCGAGCTCGGCGTCGACGCGACGAGCGCGGGCCTCGGCCTCGAGCCGGTCGAGCTCGCCGAGCTGTGCGGCGGCGGCCTCGGCCGCCGTACCGCGCGTCGCCGCCACGGCGAGATCGCGTAGCGCGGACTCGACCACGTCACCGAGCGCTTCGACCTCGACGCGCGCGGCGTGTACACGTGCGAGCGCCGTGTCGCGCTCGCCTTCGATCCGGATCCGCTCGACGCGTAGCTTCGCCGGTGGATCCGACGATGCGGCGGAGGGATCTCGCCACGGCGCGAGGTAGCGCTCGCATCGGATATCGAGCACGCGCGCCCCGATCGCCGAGGCGACGAGCGTCTTGTCGGCGAGCACTGGCGACACACGCTCGATCGTGACGCGATGCTGGCCTGCCGGAAGCCCGAACGATCCGCGGCGCGTGATCGCGGCGCGATCCTCGAGCACGCTGACGGCGACGATCGGCGCGTTCACGACTCTCTCCGATTACCACCGACGAGCTCGGCCTTGCCGGAGATCTTGACCTCGTACAACGCGCGCAGCGTTCGCTTCTGACCGGCGGGCACGGCGAGCCGCCAGCGATGACCGCCGCGCAGGCGTTGATCGCGTGGGGCGTCCGGATCGGGCGTCCATCGCTCCCACACCGGCTCGACCTTGCCCAGGATCACGTCGACATCGTCGTCACCCTCGCGAGTGACCGGGATGCGCTCGCGGACCTCGAGCTCGATCGAACGCCCCGAGACGTTCTCGACGTCGATCGTGATCGTGTGATGCAGCCGGAGCGCGCCCCGCAGCATGCCGGTCGTCTCCTCGTGGAACTCGGTGTTGCGCGCGATCTTGACCGCGGCGTCGACGCCGAGCCCGATGTCGACGGTGGCACCCGGTGGCGTGTAGTCGAGGGCGCTCGTGACGAGGAACCGGCCGTGGTCGTAGACGTCGATCGGTCCGGGCAGGAGCGGCCCCGCGAACGGGTTCGTGATCGCGGCGATGCGGAAGACGTCGGCCTGCTCGCGGGGCACCGAGACGTGGTGAACTCTTGCCCCCGACGCCTGCGCGGTCACCGCGATCGAATGCCATGCCCCGTCGGCACGCACGTCGACAGCGCCGTCGGTCGCGAACGCATAGTCGTACGTGTGAAGCCAGTCGGTCATGCAGCCGCTCGGCAGCTGCAACGCGGCGACCTTCGCGTCGGCCGTCTCGACGATCGCGGCGATCGCATGGCGGTCCTCGGGCGCGGGCACGAGCCGGCCGCGTGCGCTCGACGACGGCGGCGCCATCACGAGGTTTGCATAGTCGAGCCGTGGCACCGGAGCTGCCGGCCGCGGCGGTGGCTCGGGCGCGGCCGCGCCGCCCTCTCCGCGCGCGATCGTCAGCCGTCTCGCGAGCTCGGGCGCGATGCTCTTGGAGCGCCCCCCACTTCGCATCGGTGCTGCCTGCATCGGTACCGCCGAGGGTGCGACCGGGGCGGTTGGCATGCGGCTACCCGACGCCGGTGTCGAGAACGCCTCCTTTGCAGCCGACGAGTCCTCGTCCCAGACCTCCTCGGAAAATCCTGCAGAGCCGGCTCTCGTGCCGAACGCGGCTTGCTCGACCTCATGGTCATCGTGGAACGAATCTGGCTTGTGCCCGAGCTCGGTTCGCGGCCTCTTGCGTGTTGCGTCTTCGGTCGTGGCACTTCGCGTGCCGCGGTCCGTCTCGAGCCGGCGCGTCTCGCGTACGAGCTCGTCGGCGCGTCTGCGCAGCGGCACGACCTCGCGATCGTAGTCGGCATACAGCGCCACTGCGCCGACCGGAGGTGCCCGGAACCCGGCACGCACGGGCTCGTGTTGCCGTCGACCGATCCGCTGCGCGGCGAGCTCCGGCAGCTGTGCGAACCGGGTCGGCTCGGCGGTCGACAGCCGGAGCGGCACGCTCGTCCAGTCTTCGCCCGTGTGCTGCGCGACCACCGCGCGGATCTCGACGGCGACGCGCTCACCGTCGAGCCGCGCGACGTAGCTCGGCGCCCAGCGCGCGGCGGCAACGAGATACTCGAGATGAATCGTGACCGAGCTCGCATCACTATTGGGAGTCTCGCTCGCATTCGCGACGAGCTCGATCTCGACATGCTTGCGGAGCTCGTGATGTTTCGCTGGACGTGCGGTGCCGCCGCGGCGATCCCGATCGGCGACGGCATCGAACGCGCGCCGCGCTTCATCGAGCTCGCGATACGCGGCGGCGAGGCTCGCGCGCAACACGAGCTCGCGCTCGGCGCGCAAGGCCACGACCGAGCGCCGTGCGGTGACGATCGCGGCCCACGCGGCCGGCGGTTCGTCGCTCGGGTCCTCTGCGACAATCGACGACGCGCCGATTCGCTCGATCGCCGACTTGATCCGTTCCACGGCGGCGTCCGCCAGCGCGACGCGGCGTTTTGCCCCACGTAGCTCCGGGGGCTCCTCGAGCGCTTCGATCGCGGCCGCGGGTGCGTCGACCCCCAGCCGAACATTCGTTGCGATCGCGGGACCTTCGACCTCGACACGCACGGTGTCGTCGATCACGGACAGCGGCAATCCAGTGATCCGCAGTTGTTGTGGCAACGTTCCCGAGATCGCGGTCATTCGCCGCACCCGCGCCCCACGCGCATAGATCGTGACCTGTTCGATACGGACGTCGACCGAAGCCACCTCCATGTCGCGCAGCGTGGGTCTGTGCGCTAACGCCTGTCAAGCCATTGCCCGACCCCACGTGCATGTACTAGTGTCGGCGGCGTCTAATCCCCGGCCGTCACCCTCGGAGAAAGAACAGACAATGCTACGCACACTGACTCTTGGATTGGTTGTAGCCCTCGTTGCCGCCTGCGGCAGCGCCCGCGTCATCTCCCGCACGCAAGCCGGTGGAGTCATCGAGCTCCAGGGCGACAAGGGTAAAGCAATGGAGCAGGCGAATTCAGAGATGAATGCGCACTGCGGCCCCGGCAACTTCACCATCACGCAAGAGGGTGAAGAGGCCATCGGTACCGACACCGTCGCGACCGAAGACACCGCAACCGACAGCAAGGCGTCGCGTAGCGGCCGCCGCAGCAGCACCGACAGCAGCACGGTCGCCACGACCAGCACGCGCACCGCGACTGCTTGGCGTGTTCACTACGCATGCAACGGCGCCGGTGGCCCACCGCCCGCAGCGCCCGCCGCGGCGGCACCGCCTCCTCCGGCGGATCCAGGCGCGCCACCTCCTCCGGCTCCGAACTACTAGCCGGCGGCGATCCCCAAACCAACGAGCGACGATCAAGTTCGTCGCTCGTTGTCGTTTCGGCGAACGATCAGCTGCGGGTTCTGCTTACGCGAGGAGCCGCGTGTCGTCGAGCGGCGCATCGCCGATCAGATCGATGGCGGACTGCGCGAATCGCCGTGCGGCTGCCGCCGTCCGCGGGCCATGGCCGTGGTCGAGGCACCACTGTGCGTGCCCCACGAGCAACGCGAGCTCGAGGCTGCGCCCCAGCGTGAGCGCGAATCGACGGGCCCCGGCTTCGAGGCGATCGGGCTGCGACATCGCCTCCTGGATCCACGCAGCGGCATGCCGAAGTGCCGCGCGCGCGGTCTCGACAGGCTTCGCGAGCCCGGGATCCTTCGCGCTGGACACGTTGCGCTCGATCTCGGAGGCGAGCGCCTCGAGCGTGCCGCCCTTGCCGAGCGCGCGTAGCGTATCGAGCGACAGCACGTTCGTGGTGCCCTCCCAGATCGGGAGCACCTGCGCGTCGGCGAGGATCCGCGGCAAGCCGGTGTCCTCGACGTAGCCCGCGCCGCCGCACGACTCGATCGCCTCCGAGGCGACGGTGACGGCCTGCTTGGCGGTCGTGAGCTTGGCGATCGGAATCAGCACGCGCGACAACCGCTCGTCGCTCTCGCTCGCCCCGTGCTCGAGCGCGCCGAGCAGCTCGACCGAGCGGAACGCGAGACAGAACGCGGCGGCGTACTCGGCCTCGAGCGCAGCGAGCGTGTCGGCGTGCAGCGGCTTGTCGATGAGCAACGTGCCGAATGCCTTGCGGCGACGCGCATAATCGCGAGCCAGCGCGAGCCCACGCCGCATCCCGCTGACCGCGCAGATCGCGTTCCACGTGCGGGTCACCGAGAGCATCGGAATGATCGCGCGGACCCCCTCAGCCGCTTCGCCGACGAGCGTCGCCGGGGTGCCGTCGAGCGTGAGCTCGGCGGTCGGGACCTTGCGCGTGCCGAGCTTGTCCTTGAGCCGGTTGACCTGGATGTTGCGCAGACGACCGTCTGGTCCGCGTAGCTCGACGAGAAACAGCGCGAGCCCGCGGCTGCCGTCCGGGTTGCCCTCGGGACGCGCGAGGGTCAGCGCCATCTGTGCCGTGGTCGCCGACGTGAACCACTTCGTACCGTAGAGCCGCCATTGCCGGGGATCGGCGCCGTCCTGCTTCGCGATGGTCTCGCTCTCCGAGACGTCGGACCCGCCGGTGCGCTCGGTCATCCACTGCCCGCTCGTCCACATCGTGCTCGGATCTCGGCTCACGAGCCGCGGCACGTAATGATCGATCAAACCCTTGTTGCCGCTCGCGAGCAGGGTCCGTGCCGCGCCGTCGGTCATCGCGAGCGGGCACGAGTACACATCGAGCGACGGGGCGAGGACATGCACGATCGCGAACTGGTGCGTCCGCGCGTGCGCGCCGAGCCGCGGCTCGTAGCCGGCGGCGACCATGCCGTGCCGCGCCGCGAGCACCTCCGCCTCTCGCCACAGCGGCGAGAGCTCGATGCGATCGATGCGGTTGCCCCAGGCGTCCCACTGCGTCAGCACGGGCTCGTTGAGCCGATCGGCGAGCTGCTTCGCGTAGTACTCGACCGTCAGGTCACCGAGCGCGCGCAGCTCGTCCACGATCGGATCGGCGCCCAGGTGCCGCGCGATCCATGACGGCAGCATCGGGTCGTCGTCGAACTGATTCCCGAGGCGCGGAGGCTCCTGGAAGAACGGCATGACGAACCCTACCGCGGTAACGTCGCCGCGTGAACCTGCTACTCGTCGAGCACGGCGAGGTCTCCGATGACGGGACCGTCGTGATCTCCGACCGCCGCGCCGATCATCTGCGATCGGTGATCCGCGCGGCGGTCGGATCGCACGTGCGCACCGGCATCGTCGGCGGCGGAATCGGCACGGCCGAGGTCCTCGCGGACGATGGCGCACGCGTCACCCTACGGCTCGCCATCACCGAGCCGGCGCCACCCCCCGCCCGGATCGAGCTCGTCCTCGCCGTGCCGCGCCCCAAGGTGTTGACGCGCGTGATCGAAGCGGCGGCTTCGTTCGCCGTGGAGCGCATCGCGCTCACCAACGCGTGGCGCGTCGACAAGAGCTACCTGCATTCGCCACGCCTCGCGCCCGACTCGCTTGCCCTCGCGGCGCGCCTGGGCGCCGAGCAAGGCGCGACCACGCACCTGCCACCGATCACGATCCACCTCCGCCTGATGGAGCTCCTCGATACCCGCTGGCCGGCTCCCGGATCCGACGTTCGGCTGATCGCCCATCCCGGTGGTCTGCCGATCGAGCAGGTCGACAAGGCTGCGGGTAGCCCGATCACGCTCGCGATCGGCCCGGAGGGCGGCTGGATCGCCCGCGAGGTCGAGACGTTCGTCGAGCGCGGCTTCGTGGCGGTCTCGCTCGGCTCGGCGATCTTGCGCGTCGAGACCGCGGTCGCGGCGGCACTCGGCCAGCTGATGTTGCTCGAGCGGATCGGAGCGCTCAGGGATTGAGCGCGTCGAGCGCGTCGAGCACGACGCGCAGCTCCTGCTTCATGCCGTCGTTGACGACGAGCTCGCCGGCGATGCCCTGCCCCTCGAAGCGAATCACCGCTTCGGCGGCATCGGTCACGCGAAACGCGACTCGCGCGAGGGCACGCGTGAACGGGAGCTCGGCGACATGACACGCGTTGCTGCGCTGGAACTCGAGCCGCGACGACGTCCACGCCTCGCCGTCCGCGACGATGGTGATCTGATCCGGCGATGCCGACTCGCCACCGCAGTACGAGACCCGGAGCGAGACCTCGACGCGCTGCGATGACAGCGTTCCGGTGAAGCTCGCGTCCGATCGCGAACGCCGGTCTCGATCGAAGCCCAGTGGCCGGTCGAGGACGATCCGTCCGTCCCCATCACACGTCGTGAAGTAGTGCGTGAACGCGGCGATCAGCGGACGGCGCGCCGCTTCGCCTTGTCCTTGCACGAAGTCACGCACACAGGCGCTCAGGAAATCACTCTCGGACACATCGAGCGACCTCCCGAGGCGCCGCCGCCCATCCAGCACGATGACATCGTCGACGCCTTGCTCGAGCCGCTCGAGCTCGAGGCCGTGTTTCCGGATCATCGTCGAGTGCGTAGACTCGGAGGGTCGCGGGGTGATCTCGATCGGATCTGGCACCTCGGTGATCGGCACCGGCGTCACGGCTCGCGGCTGCACGCGGGTTGGCGGAGCTCCACAACCGACGACGAGCACCAGCCATGGCCACCGCACACGACGATCGTACCGGCGAATCGACGCATTGGCACGAACTGCGAGCGACACCGGCCTCGTACGACCGTCAGGGGCTGAGCGAGGTTGCCCGAGTCAGACCACCAACCACGCATCTCCTAGCTCGTGGCCCGAGAGCCCATTCGCAGCGGCGAGCGCGAGCGCGCGTCGCAATCGATCGCGGGGTGCGAACGCACCCAGTAGCTCGAAGTGACTCTCGCCCGGCACGTGGAGCCCACTCACGAGCCCGTCGACGATGCGCAGCGCATGACCCGCATCGAGCCGGAGCCTCGCGACACCCGATCCCGCCTCGCCGCCACTCGCTTCGAGCGCTCGGACGACCGTCGTACCGATCGCGATCACTCGCCCACCGCGCGCTCGCGTCCGCGCGATCGCGCTCGTCGTGCGCTCGGGAATCTCGTAGTTCTCGGGCCAGGGCAGCGCGCGATCGAGCGCGTCGTCGCCGGTGGAGGACAGTCCGGCGGCGTGCGTGAGCGTGGCGATCTCGATCCCCGCGCGGCGCAGACCGAGGAGCACCTTCCACGTGAGCGGTCGTCCAGCCGAGGGCATCTCGGCTGCCCACGGACGGCTCGCATAGCTGGTCTGCACGCTCCAGAGCGCAAGCTGCTCGTCGCGATGCGCGTACTGCACCGGCACGCCGGTCGCGTAGAGCGCTTGCCAGAGCGAGTCGGCACCGCACGTGACGTCGAGCTCGACGCGACGACCTCTCGAGGTCGAGACTCTCGCCTCGAGCGTTCCGATCCGGACCCTCGCTCCAACGTCGAGCCTGGGTGGTGACGCGCGGTGCTCGGTGCGCGTGTGCCAGTCGCCTTCGCCGAGCAGCACGCCGGTCAGCCTCGAGCCATCGATGGGACCCGACAGCCGGAGCTCGAAGCTAGTTCCATCGGCGGTCTCGCCCCGCAGCGATCCGGGCAGCGTGGCCGCGTCGTTCACGACGACGAGATCGTCGGCTCGCAGGAGTCCCGGTAGCTCGGAGAAGGGCCGAAGCGACACGTGATCCGAGGCGCGATCGATCGCGATCAGCCGCACGCGATGACGAGGGACCTCGTCGGTCGCGAGCTGCGTCGACCGGCCACTCGAGCGTATCGACTCGGTGAGTGTGCCTGGCGAACCGACCACCGCGCCGGCATACCGCGCGGTCACGACGCGCTCTCCCACTTTGGAACCACCAGACGCGCACCGCTGGGTGCCCGCTCGCCATCCGAGATCATCTCCAGGATCTTCGCGGCGACCTCCGCAGGCCGTGACAGCGTCGCCCGATCCGCATCCGGCACCGCCTCGGCGTGCATCACGGTGTCCATCTCTCCGGGATCGATCGACAGCACCCGCACGCCGGTGCCCGAGAGCTCCGCGGCGAAGATCCGCGCGAGGTGATCCTGCGCGGCCTTCGAGACCCCGTACGCGCCCCACGTCGGATACGGATCGATCGCGGCATCCGAGCTGACGTGCACGACGACCCCCGACCCGCGCAACACCATCGCGCCCAGCAGGATCTTCGTCAGCCGGAACGGCCCGACGAGGTTCGTCTCGAGCACCGCCGCGAGATCTTCGCACTCGGTGTCGAGCAGCAGCCGCAGCGGCGTCGGGCCGAGCGTGCTCGCGTTGTGAATCGCGATCCCGATCTCGCCCACGAGCCCCTGTGCCTGTCCCGCGATCCGATGGATCGCGTGCGGGTCGGAGATGTCGCCTGCGATCGCGTGGGCGATGCCGCCGCGTGCGCGGATCGCCGCGACCACGTCGCCGAGCGGGCCGGGCTCGCGGGCGACGAGCGCGACGCGCGCACCGTTCGCGGCGAGCGCCTCGGCAAGCGCGCGGCCGAGGCCGCGGCTCGCGCCGGTGATCAGAGCGCCTTGTCCCCAGTTGATCGACAGTTGCGAAGCGATGGTCATGACCTGAACGTACGGAGACCCCGCCAACCTGTCATCGGGTGCGCTAATGTGTTGGCAGGAGGCCATGCCATGAGCCGCGAACCCGACCACCTTGCCGACAACATCAGGGCGATCCGCGAGGCGCGGGGCCTCAGCCAGCAGCAGATCTCGAAGGCCGCCGGCATCCCGCGCGCGACGTGGACCCACCTCGAGTCCGGCGGTGCGAATCCCACGCTCGCGGTGCTGGTCAAGGTGGCCAACGCGCTGCAGATCCGGCTCGACGAGCTCCTCGCCGCGCCTCGCAAGCCCGCTCGTCACCTGGTCGCCGCCGATCTGCCGACGCGTCAACGCGGTGACGTGGCGATCCGCAAGCTGCTCCCGGAGCCGCTGCCCGGGCTCGACCTCGAGCGCATGGTCCTGCCGCCGAAGGCCCGCATGGCGGGCGTGCCGCACACGCCGGGCACGCGCGAGTACCTGACCTGCGAGCGCGGCACGATCGAGCTCGCGGTCTTGGGCGAGCGCTACACGCTCGCGGAGGGCGACGTCGTCACGTTCCGAGGCGATCAGCGCCACGGCTATCACAACCCCGGTACCTCGATCGCGATCGCCTACTCGGTGATCGCGTTCTCGCCCGTCACGTCATAGGGTCAGAACTTGTAGGAGAACCCGAAGCGCGCATAGAACAGGTAGTCGGTCTCGGCCATCGTGCCCGAGAACAGGCTCGTGAACAGCGCCCGCTCGTCCTTGCCCTGAAACGGTGCGCCTTCGATCATCGCGTAGACGTTCCAGTGCTGCTCGACCGCGATCTCGGCGGCGATGCTCAACAGGAAGCGTGCGCCTCCATCGCGTCCGAAGAAGTTCGCGCCGGTCTTGCCGGTGAGCTTCTCGACCCGGCGCCGATCCTCGTCGCTGAAGTCCATCGGATCCGCGCCGTCGAGCACGCGCGCCTTGTAGCCGATGCAGGTGTCGATCGGGTCGGTGCCTTCGAAGCCGTTCGCGCTGTTCGGGTCCAGCGCCGGGCAGTGGCGATCGCTCCAGATCTGAAAGTAGCCGCGGCCGCTGATCGTCACGTTCGAGAGCGCGGTGAGTGACACGATCCCGCCCGCGTCGAACGTCACGCCGTTGCGCTGCGAGTCGTCGAACAGCTTGCTGCCCCACCACAGGTTCGAGAACACGCCCGCCGAGAACGGCTCGTTGTTGACGAGCATCGCGCGGCCACCGAGGCCCAGCTCGCTGCGCGCGAGCATCGTGCGCACGGCGACGGTCGCATCGAAGCCGAACCGCTTCGCGATGCGACCCGCACCGACGGTGATCCGCGCATTCAGGAAGTACGGATACCCGCCGTCGAAGTCGATCGTCGAGCGACCGCGCGGCAAGGTGCGCGCGCCGAACGATGACAAGCCCTTCTGCTCGTTCTCGAGCTCGCTCTCGCTCTTCCCGGCGATCGCGAGCTCGCGCGAGATCGTCTGCGTCTTGTCGCCGCCCTCGACCTTGAGCGTCTCCTCGAACGCGTTGAAGCCCGCCATCTCGATGCGCAGGATCGTCTCGCCCGTCTCGACGTCGGTCTCGAGCGGAGTCTTGCCGACGGAGAAGCCGTTGATCAGCACGTTCGCGCCGACGGGGTTCGACAGGATGCGGAGCTTGCCGACCGACTTCAGATCCGCCGTCACCGCCGCCGTCTTGCCGGCCTCGACCTTCACCTTCTGCTCGAACTGCTTGTAGCCCTTCATCCGCACGACGACGAGGTACTCGCCCGCCGGCTTCCGGATCTCCTGCGCCTTGCCGACGGCGATGCCGTCGATGAACACCTCGGCCTCCGGAATCAGCGACACGACCTTCAGCGTGCCGGTGTCGGCGGGGATGTCGGCCGAGAGCTCGTGCTTCACGGTCCGCGAGCTCCCGGGCGCCACCGCCACGGTCTCCTCGTACGTCTTGAAGCCTGCCGCCTTGATCTGGATGATGTGGTCGCCGGCCTTGATGTCCTTGATGTCGACCGGCACCGGGCCCTTGTCGATGCTGTCGATGAACGCCCGCGCACCCGGCGTATCGGACATCACGCGTACGACGCCGACGCCCGCGAGGAGCTCGGCGCGTACCTTCTCCTGCTTGTTCGCCGTGACCGTGACCGTCTTGGTCCACGACTGGCCGTTCTTCTTGACCTCGATCACGTGCACGCCTTCGGGGACGTTCTGGATCGTGGCGGTCGTGTTGTCGGGGTGCTTGTTCTGGTCGATGTAGATCTCGGCGTCGGGGACGTCGGACTCGACCAGGACCGATCCGTACTTCTTGATCGCCTTGAGCGCCGGCGTCAGCACGATCGAAGGCGTGGTCGTCAGATCGACCCACGACGTGAACGTCTCGAAGCCGTCCTTCTTGATCTCGATCAAGTGACGTCCGGCGGTGGTCTGGATGACGAGCGGTCCCTGCACCGCACCTTGCGGCTGGCCGTCGATCGACACCGTCGCGCCGACCAGCTGCGGATCGGCGTCGGCGCGGATCTCGACCTGCGGCCGTCGCGTCAGCGGCACGAACAGCTCCTGGACCTTGCGAACCTTGGCGACCGTCAACGACTTGGTCGCCGGCTCGTAGCCTTGCGCCTCGAGGATCACGGTGGTGGTGCCGGGGTTGAGCTTGCCTGACCAGGGTGTGACGCCGATGGACGGACATTGCTTGTTACCGAGGTAGATCGTGGCACCCGGTGGTGTCGAATCGATCTTCACCTGGTACTGGACCCGCACAGCCTTCGGACAGCCCGGTTGCGCGTGCGCGGTGGTGCTCGTGAAAGCAATCCCGAGCAGGAGCGCCAGCGGGAGGACAAAGAGAAGACGCATACGATCGATTCTCCCTCGATAGACGAACTGCCCGAGCGTATCAGCACTCGCGTGCACGCGTGTTACCCCGTGCGCGTTTTCACAGCGTCTGGCACCTACACGATGCGTGCGAGCAATGCAGCCAGCAGCGCCAGCCCGGTGGCGATGCGGTAGATCGCGAACCCGATCAGGTCGTGCGAGCCCAGCCATTTGATGAGCCACGCGATCGACAGGTAGCCGGTGATCGCCGCCGTGGCCGTACCGACGGCGAGCGCCGGGATCGCGTCGCGGCCGAGCTGGGTGAACGCGGTGCGCGCCTCGAAGATCCCGGCGCCGGCGATCGCGGGGATCGACAGCAGGAACGAGAACCGTGCGGCGTCGCTCCGCGAGAAGCCGATGAGCAGCGTCATGCAGATCGTCGCGCCCGAGCGCGAGACTCCGGGCACCAGCGCCAGCGTCTGCGCGAGCCCGACGAGCACCGCGTCTCTGAGCGTGATCTCCGACAGCGGTCGATTCGAGTCACGTCCCGACGCGATCCGATCGATCACCACCATCGCGATCCCGACAGTGACCAGCGCGATCGCGATGACGTAGAGCGAGCGCAGATCGCCCTCGATGTGCTTCTTGAGCAGCAGTCCCGCGATCACGATCGGCACGGTGCCCGCCGCCAGCAGGAACGGCAGCCGGCCGTCGGGGCCCGTCGGGTCGCGGAACATCGCCCCGGGCAGACTGGCCAGATCCTTCGCGAAGTAGACGATCACGGCGAGCAGCGTCCCGAGCTGGATCACGGCCGTGTAGGCGGCGCCCGGGTCCGGCAGGCCAAACAGCGCCGGAAGAATGCGGAGGTGAGCCGTGGATGAGACCGGAATAAACTCGGTCAGACCTTGGACGACGCCGAGCAAGGCGGCGAACCACAGCGTCATCCGAACACGCTAACATTGAAGCATCGTGAGATGCACCGTGTGGCTCGTCCTCGTCGCTGCGTGCTCGGGTCATCCCAACGAGCCATCACACCCGCGTGGCAGCGGCGCACACCCCGATGCCCGCGTGGCGGTTGCCACCGCTCCATCGGCGCGTGAGTGCGAGGACCTGATCACCCATGCCGTGACGCTCCACATGGCTGCGCTGCGCGAGAAATACTCCGCCGAGCAGCTCCCCACCGAGGCCGACCAGGCAACGCTCGTCGCCGAGCTGCGTAGGGACCCCGGTTGCCGCGCGCTGTCACGCGACGCTTATCGATGTGCGCTCGCCGCCCTGTCGATCGACGAGATCGAAGCGTGCCGTCAATCGACGCCGAGTAGCTCGACCTCGAACAGCAGCGTCGCGCCGGGCGGGATGACGCCGCCCGCCCCGCGATCGCCATAGCCGAGCGCCGGGGGGATGAGCAGCGTGCGTTTGCCACCGATCTTCATCGAGGCGACACCTTCGTCCCAACCCTTGATCACGCGGCCCAGGCCGAGCGGAAAGTCGAACGGCTTGCCGCGATCGTGCGAGCTGTCGAACTTGTCGGCCTTCGCGCCGTTCACCCACAGCCAGCCCGTGTAGTGCATCACGCACTTCTGGCCCTTTGCCGGGCTCGCACCGCTGCCAACGACCGCATCCTCGTATTGCAGACCACTGGGCGTCTCCGTCATGCGCGGCATCCTACACGCGGCGGCCCGAGTTTGCTGGGGACAGCTGACCCGTGGTGATGGTCGCTTTCGGGGGTGTCGCGAGCGTTGTACGATGGCTGTTGCGTCGCCGGGAAGACCACCTGGCCCCGCCCTGGGGAGTCTTGATGTCGAAGCGCTGGCTCGGTTGCGTCGTGCTCGTGATCCTTGCCGGGTCGAGCCCGGCGTTCGCATCTCTTACCTCGACGCCGCCACCGGGTACCGTCGATGTCGGCGACGTCGCGCTCGCGCCGGGCGCGTTCGGCACCCAGGTCGGCACGGCCGCATCCGACGTGACCGACACGCTCGATCACTTCCACCTGACCGGCGCGAATTGCGCTCGGTTCGAGATCACCCCCGCGGTCGCGCTGCCGCACACGATCACGGCCGCCACGCCGATGGGCTTCACCGTGAGGTTCTCGCCGGTGGTCCGTGGCGCGTTGACGTGCACGGTCTCGTTTCATGACAGCGCCCACGTCTCGCTCGGCACCGACTTCACGATCCAGGGCCGCGGAGTCGCGCCGGAGATCGCCGCGCCCGCGACGCTGGTGTTCCCGGATCGCCGGGTCGACAACGCGGCGCTGCTGACCGCGAGTCAGGTCGTGGTCGTCGATAACAACGGCGACCTCGATCTGACGATCACGGATCTCTCCATCACCGGCAGCGCCGACTTCACGCTCGTGTCCCCCACGCCGCCGGTGACGATCGCTTCAGGTGGAACCCGCAACGTGACGGTGTTGTTCGACCCGAGCGCCGCGGGCTTGCAGACCGCGACGCTGGCGATCGCGAGCAACGACCCGCTCACGCCGGTCATGAATGTCGCGCTGAGCGGCACGGGGACGAGCGCGGTGATCGCGGTGACCGACGTGGCGTTCGGCATCGTCAACCTGACGCAGTCCGCGACCCAGACGATCGCGGTGACCAACTCCGCGGCGTCCAATCCGGGTCCGCTCAGGATCGCGAGCGCGACGATCACCGGCGGTGCCGGCTGGTTCACGTTCGAAGCGAACGGCAACGGATGCCTCGGCGCGGCGGCATGCACCTTCGGTGTCGGGATCGTTGCCCCGCAGAACATCGGCGTGCGGTGCACTCCACCGGCCGGCTCGACGGGCGTGATGATCGCGAGCGTCGACTTCATCAGCGACAGCGACGTCGGCGGTGACAGCAGCTCCGGCCTGTCCTGTACCGCGGGCCGCGCGGACGCCTCGGTCGATCCGACCTCGCTCAGCTTCGGCACCACCGTCCCCGTCGGTGGGGCGCCGGTCGCGCGCACGGTGACGGTCACCAACGGCGGCACGATCGATCTGACGTTCACCGCGACCAAGGTCGGCGCGCGTCAGGCCGAGTACGCGTTCTCCGGCTGCTTCGCCGCGTGCGTGGTGCCCCCGGGGCTGAACCGTCAGTTCACGTTGACGTTCACCCCGACGCAGGCCGGTGGCGCGAACCTCACGGTCAACGTCACGAGCAACGATCCGGATAATGCGGTCATCGCGATCCCCGTGACTGCGACCTCGGTGGCACCGTCGATCTTGGCGCCGGCGAACGTGCAGTTCAACAACGTCGAGGTCGTGACCACGGTGTCGCGAACCCTGACGATCACGAACAACGGCACCGCCGATCTCGACATCTCCACCGCGGACATCACGATCAACGACGGCTCGTACGCGCTCACGAGCGGCGTCACCGGGCTGCAGACCGTCGCGCCGAGCGCCACGGCAAGCTGGGACCTCACGTGCACGCCGAACACGACCGGCGCGCACGCGGGTCAGTTCACGATCACGAGCAACGCGATCAACGGGACCACACGGAACATCCCGCTCGCGTGCAACGGGACCGAAGGCATCCTCGTCACGATCCCGACGAGCCTCGACTTCCTCGGCGTCGCCGAGAACACCGTCGCGTTCCGGTCGTACCGGCTGCGCAACACCGGCAACCTCCCGGTCTCGAACATCGCCGCGATCCTGAATCCGACGACGACCGGCTACTCGCTCGATCCCGGGACACCGCTTCCTGCCTCGCTCGCCGCGAGCGCGGAGGTGACCCTGAACATCCGGTTCGCCCCGCTCTCGGGCGCAGATGGTGGGCCGGCGACGGTGACGTTCAGCGGGACGTGGGGTACGACCCAGAAGCCGCTGCGCGTCCCGCCGGTGCTCGCGCTCGACGGAGATGGGCTCGTCTCGGGCTTCGACGTCATGCCCGGCGCGCTCGCGTTCGGTGACCTCCGGTTCGACACCACCGCCACGCAGACGTTCTGCATCGAGAACACGAACCAGGCCAACGTCGACATCCTCACGATCTCCATCACGCCGGCGGTGGGAACCGTGACCGGCGAATTCACGGCGCCCACGATCCGGCGCAAGACGTGCGGCGGTACCGGCGGAACGATCGAGACGCTCCCCGAGACCTTGCTCCCCGGTGCGCAGCTCGAGGTCACCGTGGTCGCCAACCCCGCCAACCGCACGGGCCCGCTGGAGGCAACGCTGACCGTGCTCAGTAACCTGCCGGTCAATCCGACGCGCACGGTTGCACTGACCGCGAATTCGATCACGGCGGGCCTCACGCTCGCACCCGGATCGACGCTCGACTTCGGCGCGCGCGACATCCAGGCCGGGCCGTCGACCCAGGACATCACGATCATGAACACCGGCCAGGCGGCGCTCGATCTCGGAGGCTTCGCGCGCGACGACAACGGAGCGAACCCCCACTTCACGTTCACGTTGCCACCGAACACGACCTTGCAACCGAACGCGACGCTGACGATCCCGGTGACGTACACGCCGACCACGGTCACGCTCCCGAACGAGCAGATCGTGCTCTCGAACACGATCGCCGGCGTGCTCGGCGGCCCGGCGAACCAGACGATCGTGATCCGCGGGCGTGGGATCGATCGAGAGATCGAGCTCGCCGCGGCACCGTCGTTCCCCGACACGTTTCGCAATCCCGGGACCGACGCGCCGGTCCGTCCGGTGACGGTCACCAACCTCGGCGAGGCGACCTTGAGGGTCACCGCGGCGATGGTGACGACCGCAGATCCCGCGGTCTGGACGCTCGTGGATCCGAACCCGATCGACATTCCGGGCGGCGGGAGCCACGACTTCCTCGTCCGGTTCGCGCCGACGACGATCGGCGCTGCACCCGCGGGGCTACTGACGCTCGCGAATGACGACAGCACCGAGCCGATGGCGACCGTGAGCTTCAGCGGGACCGGGATCGATCGCAACGTCGCGTTCGGCGCGCCGCTGGTCAACCTCGGCTTCACCGGGGTCGGCAGTCCGGTGACGATCGACGAGGCGCTGCTCGTCGCCAGCATGAACACGACGACCGGGTTCACGATCGCCAGGATCGAGCTCGCGGGCGATGATCGCTGCGCGACCGCCGGAAGCACGATCGCCTCCGACGTGTTCAGCATCGTCGACGCTCCGCAGGGCATCGCGCTGGATGCGTCGGAGCGCCAGCCGTACTCGATGACGTTCACCTCCGAGACCGAGGGCGTGTTCCGTGCAACTGCGTACCTCTACCTCGACATGGATCCCGTCCCACAGGCGGAGATCTGCGTCCAGGGAACCGCGGTGTTCGTCGACGCGCATGGTGGCGGCGGATGCGCCACGGGCCGGGGCCTCGGCGGCGGCGCGATCGTGTTGATCGCGGCATCGATCCTCTCCCGGCGACGGCGGCGCGCGGCCATGGGATCGATCGCGGTGGTGGTCTCCGTCGCGCTGCTTCCCGCGGCGCGCGCCGACAACGTCGTGCTCTCGGTGTTCGATCCGACGCCCGCCACCACGGGCACCGGGTTCCAGCTGCAGTCGCCCGAGGTCGGCAAGCATGGCGACTGGGTCGTGAGCGCGATCGTCTCGCACGCGATGAACCCGCTCGTGCTCGACGCGTTCGAGCAGGGAGTGTTCCTCAACGACCAGCGTGTCGTCGAGCGCAGCACGCTCCTCGAGCTCGGTGGTGCGTACGCGTTCCTCGATCGCTTCGAGGCAGGCCTGCGGATGCCGCTCTACGCGCAGGACGGTCAGCCGCTCGGTAATTCGCAGGCGATGTTCACCGAGGATCCGGCGGCGGGTACGGCGGCCGGTGACCTGACGCTGCACGGCAAGGTCCGGATCTGGAAGGGCGGCTCCGGGACCTTGGCCGGTGCGCTGCAGCTGACGCTACCCACCGCCACCGAAGGCGAGTTCACCGGCACCGACAAGCCGTCCGCGCGCCTGCTCGTCCTCGGAGCCCTCGTGCCCGACACGTTGTCGAGGCGGATCACGCTGTCGGCAAACGCCGGTGGCGTGCTGCGCGCGAAGCAGCGCCTCCACAACCTCGAGCAAGGCAGCGGCGTCGCGTGGGGGCTCGGCGTTTCGGTGCGCGCGCTCGATCGCGTGTGGATCGCGGCGGAGATCTTCGGCGACATCTTGCCGTCGGGACGACAGTCCAAGTCCATGGGCGGAACGGTCGCGCTGTCGCCGATCGAGTGGCTCGCGGGGCTGCGCTACCATCCGGATCATCGGTTCAGCATCGGGATCGCCGCCGGTCGTGGGCTCACGAGCGCCGCCGGTGCTCCCGAGGTGCGCGGAGTGCTCGCGCTCGCCTTCGCACCGGGTGCGCCGGTGATCCACCCGCTGCATCTGCCGCTGCCGCCGAAACCCGATGGCGACGCCGATGACGATGGCATCCGCGACAGCGCGGATCGCTGCCCGACCGAGGCCGAGGACAACGACCTGTTCGACGACACCGATGGTTGTCCCGATCCGGACAACGACCGCGACGGGATCGCTGATGTCGACGACAAGTGTCCGCTCGACGCCGAGGATCTCGACAGGTTCCTGGATACCGACGGTTGTCCCGAGAAGGACAACGACAACGACCAGGTCGCCGACGCGCAGGACAAGTGCCCGATGGAGCCGGAGGACAAGGACGGCTTCGAGGACCTCGACGGTTGCCCCGACCCCGACAACGACCGCGACGGCATCGTCGATGCGAAAGACAAGTGCCCGGCGGAACCCGAGACGATCAACGGCAACAAGGATGACGATGGCTGCGCAGATGCCGGCGACTCGATCGTCGTGCTCAGCCCCGATCGCCTCGAGACACTGGATGCGATCCAGTTCACGGGCGGATCCAGGATCTCGAAGCCGAGCTTCAACCTGCTCGGTCAGGTCGCCTCGACGATGCGGGCGCACCCGGAGATCATCCGGATGCGCGTCACTTGCCACGTCCAGCCAACGGGGGATCCAAAGCGGGATCAGGACCTCTCCGACAAGCGCGCGCAGGCGATTCGCGACTGGCTCATCCAGTGGGGCATCACCGCGAGCCGCGTGGAGGCGCGGGGCTTCGGAGGCGCCAAGCCGCTCGCACAGCCGGATCAGCGAGGCGCCGCGGCGGTCAACGATCGCATCGAGATGATCATCCTGGAGCGGAAGTAGCGCGCGCCAGCGCGACGCCGATCACCCGGGTCGCACCTGCCGCGAGCAGCACGCGTGCAGCGGCGGCGAGCGTCGCCCCGGTCGTGACGACATCGTCGACGAGGACGATCGTCTTCTCGGTGATCCGCGCGACGTCGCGCACCGCGAACGCGCCACGCAGGTTGTCGCGACGCTCGGCCGCCGACAACTTGCTCTGGGGAGGCGCCGCGCGGATGCGGCGTAGCGCGGGGACCGGCGCGGCGAGCCCGGCGGCCCGACACGCATGGACCGCGAGCAACCACGCGTGGTCATAACCACGCGTGAACCGGCGGCGCCAGTGCAATGGCACCGGCACGACGACGGCATCGGGCTCTGCCGCCGCCCGGACCAGCGGCGCCCACAGCGGCGCGACATCGCGCGCCACATGCATACGCCCCGTGAACTTCAGGCGGCGGATCGCGATCGCGAGTTGACCGCCGAAACGCCATGGCGCGACGATGCGCTCGAGTGGCAAGGGCGACACGAGACAACGCCGGCAGGTGACGTCGCGTTCACCGGTCGGCTCCGCACAGCGCGGGCACGCCGGGCCGAGCTCTTCGAGTGAGCCTGCGCAGGTCTCGCAAAAAGTCGTGGCGGAACCACCGCATGCCACACACTGCGGAGCGAATAGCCAGTCCAGCATGGGCCGACCTTTCGATCGTCGAGCGCGCCGGTTGCGTGCTAGAAGCTCCCCGCGACGCTGCCATGATCGACCCCTGTTACGTCTACGACCCGAGCTTCATCGACGCCCACGCCCACGCCGAGATCCTCACCTGGCTCGCGACGTTACGGCCGCTCTGGGAGATGCGGTACTCGACACGGCGAGCCATGCCCGCCGGCAAGCACCAGCGCGCGCTGCTACGTCCGGTGTACTGGCTAGGCAACTGGCAGTTCGCCTGCCTGGGCTATTACGAGCCGCCGAAACGCGCACGAGACACGGCGGTCGCGGCCGAGCCATTTCCACCGGTCCTCTCACGTCTGGTCGCGGCGATCGAGCGTCGCGTACGCGCCGGGTTCCCTTCGCCGACCGTGCCCAGGCGATGGCACCTCAACACGTGTCTCGTGAACTTCTACGGTGACCGCACCGAGGCCGGGAAGACGATCGATGCCGCACGTGTCGGCGAGCATCGCGACTTCGAGCCTGGCCCGGTGGCATCGCTCTCGATCGGCGAGCGTGCACGGTTCCAGTTCGTGCGACGAGGCACTCGGGATGCCCCACCAGCGCGCACGCAGTGGCTCGAGGACAACTCGCTGCAGGTCTTCGGCGGCCCGCGCTGGAAAGACGATCTCCTGCACCGCGTCCAGCGCGTCGACGACAAGCACCGCCTCGACCTGCCGCCCGCGATCGACGGCTTTCGTACTCGCCGCGTGAACTTCACGTTTCGTTACGTGCCCGACGAGCACGTCGTACGATTCGCACAGCTACCGCTCGCGGCGCGCGACGACATCCGCGACTACGTCGCGACCCTCGCGAGAGACTCGCCGTTCTTCGCGGCGGAGCTCGCTAGCGAGCCGCGATCCCGAACAGCGGCCGGGCGGTAGCGGCCGGCGGTGCCGGCACGCCGAGCAACGCGGCGACCGTCGGCGCCACCTGGAGGAGCGAGCCGGTGCCAGTCTGGGGTGCGAGCCCGGGTGCCATCACGAGGATCGGCACGAGGCGGTTGTCGTCGAACGGCGCGTCGTGGTGCGTGCCGAACGTGTAGTCGGAGATCAGCGAACCGGCGGTCGGTACCACGTAGATCTCTCCGGACTCGGCGCTGACGATCGAGTGGCAGATCGCGCGCTCGAGCCCGCTGCGCGTCTCGCACCGACCGGCGATCCGATCGACGCGGCCCGCAGCTGCGATTCCCGGCAGCCTGCCGATCGCATCCGCCGCGGCGGTGAGCGCACCGTCGCCGTCTGGAGCGCTCGCGACCGCCGGCATCAGGTACACGTTGCCGGCCTCGATGCTGGCGATCCACGGCCCCTTGCCGAGCCTGCCAACGAGCACGGCCTCGGCAGCGCTCTTGATCTCGTCACTGCGAATGCGTCGTCCGTGGTCCCGGCCGCGCTCGATGACCGGGGTCGCGCCGTGATCGCTGGTGAGCACGACGGCCCAGCCGGCGCGACCGAGCCGTTCGTCGAGCGCGTCGAACAGCCGTCCGAGCGTCACGTCGAGCCGGAGCGTCAGGTCGAGTGACTCCCACGAGTCCGGTCCCCAGACGTGCCCGACGTAGTCATGGGCGTTGAAGCTGATCGCGAGCAAGTCGGGAACGTTGTCGGTTCCGAGCTGCATCGCGTCGAGCGCGGCGATCGCGGCCTCGAGCACGACTTCGTCGGCGTACGGCGTGTGGACGAATGCCCTGGCAGGTGCGTCGCTCGCGGCAAGGTCATGGGGAAATGTGGGCCCGAAACCGTGCACGCTACCCTCACCCGGCGCGTCGTCGAGGATTCCCGTCGCGCTCGCGAGGAGCTCGGCATCCAGCGGAGTCCATGACTCCTTGAAGAACCGGCTCACGGGGTGAGTACGTGCATGATCCACCAGCCAGCTCGGCACGGTGGGCGCGTAGGCGCGGCTCGTGGTCATGCCACCGCCGGCGGCCTCGTACCACACCGCGAGATCCGGACGGCGGCCTGTCATGAAGCTCGCGGCGCGCGGCTTGAGCGAGATCGCGATCGAGTGCGCACGCCCGTGCGATGCACGCCGCAACGTGTCGGCGATCCCGTCGACCCGCAGCGCCTTCGCCGATACGGCATTGTCGCCGGAGAGCTCGCCGCCGTGAGACACGGCGACGCTGAATGCCGTCGCGTTTGGATCGTACTCCGCCACGCGGCCGCGGCCCTCGCTGCGCCGGTACCACAGGTTGCCGAGCACACCGTGCACGGCCGGCGGCGCCCCGGTCGCGATCGAGGCATGGCCCGTTGCCGTGAAGGGGCTCGCATAGGGCAGCTCGCCGGCTCGCACGTATCCCCCCTCACGCAGGAGTCGCGCGAAGCCAGCCTTGTAGTGCGGGCGATCGCGCTCGAAGGCCCAGCTCGGGAGCTGGTCGACGACGACCAGGACCACGAGCTTCGGAGCGGTGGGACCCGGCGTCGATCGCGGGGTCGCTCGAGGACATCCCGCGATCAGCGCGAGCAAGACGACGACGACGCGCTGCACGGCGCGCCCATACTACATGGGACGGCGGTATGTTCGCGGCATGGCGCTTTCCGATCGCATCATCCCGCTGTGTGACCTCCTGCTCGGTGCCGCGCACGCAGATGAGCAGTTCAAGGATCGCGAACGCGAGGAGGTTGCCGGAATGCTCGCCGATCTCTCGGGCGCCAAGCTCTCGAAGGACCTCGAGCAACGGATCGACAACTTCGACCCGAAGCAGTTCGATCTGACCAGGACCGCCGCGGAGTTCAAGGGCGACTCGCCCGACGATCGCCGCCGGTTGCTGTTCCTCGTCGCCGCGATCAACGACGCCGATGAGGAAGTCGACTTCGCAGAAGACGAGTACCTGCGAGCGCTCGCCACGGCACTCGAGTTGCCGGCGAGTGCGCTGCAGGGCCTCACGGTGGACATCGAGGTCGAGGAGCTGCGCGAGACCTTCACGAAGGTGCGCAAGGGCCCGCCGCCACCGCCCGGCAGGAAGGCGGATCGGTAGACGTCGATCTCGACTGAGTGCCACCGGGTGGGATCGCACCACCTCGCCGAGCTTCGGAGACCCGGGTCGCGAATCTACGCGCGGAGGCAGATCGTCGGGATCGAGAGAATTGCACTCTCCACGGTCGCTTTGTAGGAGCGATCTCACCCCTAGGTGAGCTGATCCCGATTCGGTTGCTGGAGCACTCGCCCGGACTTGCACCGGGATGAACACGCTTTGCAGGCGTGCGCCTGACTGTTCGGACCACGAGTGCGAAGTGAGTGGACTCGAGGAGATTCGAACTCCCATCGCCGCTGTGCGAGAGCAGCAATCCTGCCGTTGAACGACGAGCCCAGAGCTCCAAAGTACGCGCGCCTCCGACGAGGATCGAACTCGCCTAGCGGTGATAGACAGTCACCGAACGTCACCAGACGTATCCGGAAGCAGAAATCAGTCGTGGACCACATGGGGACTCGAACCCCAATCTCACGCGTTGCAAGCGCGGCGTCTTACCGTTGGACGATGGGCCCAGAAGCAGAAATGGAAGGGGAGGTTGGACTCGAACCAACAAGCCTCGACCGTTCAGAGCGGTGTGTTCTGCCAATTGAACTACTCCCCTACGAGTAGTGCGTGTCGGAGGAATCGAACCCCGCTGCTCTGGTTTAGAAGACCAGGGTCCGAATCCATCGGACAGCGACGCGCATGTCTCGCGAACGGTTTGGTTCGGGGAGAGAGGGTCGAACTCCCATTCCCAGAGTCAAAGGCTGGTGTCCTGCCGGTTAGACGATCCCCGATCGCGAGACGAGTGAATGACGATGAACATGAAACGAAACCCCGGAAGACGCGACGGACGCGTCACGAACGTGACCTCGGGGGCGAGGATCACGAGCCTGCGCGGCCGCCGGCGTCTTCACATCCCGCCACACCCCTCCTCGCTGTCGATCTCTCCGGTCCAGTACACGTAGTCACGCCACGCGTCCGGGACCGACTTCGTGCTCACACGAATCTGCACCGACGGAATCCACGTCGGCCGCGCCGGCGTCGACCGGAGCGTCATGCGCGCCTCGGCAGGCGTGCGGTTAGCCTTGTTCGCGTTGCACACGTAGCAGCACGACACGATGTTGTCCCAGGTCGTCCGACCACCGCGCGAGCGCGGAATCACGTGGTCGTACGTCAGCTGGTCGATCGCGCACTTCACCGCGCAGTACTGGCAGCGGTAGCCGTCACGCGCGTAGATATTCACACGCGAGAACTTCACCGGCTTCGCGTGGCGGCGGAACGCGCGGCGGAGCCGGACGACTGCCGGAACCTTGACGATCATCGAGGTCGCGCGGATCTCCGCGTCGTACTCCTCGACGACGTCGACCTTGTCGAGTGTGAGCAGCGTCATCGCGCGTTGCCACGGGATGATCTTGATGGGCTCGTAGCCCTGCGAAAGCAGGAGCGTACGCGTTGCGTCTGCGTGCATCATTGCGGCGCATCTCCTTCCTTCCGGGAATTGACCAAAGTCTCGCGAGGCCGTCCGGCCGAGCGAGCGAGACTCTGGATAATGACCAAAGTCTCGCGAGGCCGTCCGGCCGAGCGAGCGAGACTCTGGATAATGACGTGATGCATGCGCCGGAACGCGTGCATCACCGGCCCGCGTTGTGCGGGCAAAGTGCCGCCGAGAGGATTCGAACCTCCACTACATGGCTTCTGAGACCATTGACTCTTCCGTTGGTCTACAGCGGCAAGACGAGCTCGGTGCCGTCGAGAGGATTCGAACCTCCACTGCGCGGAGTTTGAAACCGCTGACTCTTCCGTTGGTCTACGACGGCAAGTTCCTTGGTTGCGGGGGCCGGAGTTGCACCGGCGTTGCTTGGCTTATGAGACCGAGCTGAGAACTCGCACTCTCCCCGCGATGATCATGATCGTGATCGTGCCGCCGAGAGGATTCGAACCTCCACTACATGGCCTCTCAGACCACTGACTCTGCCGTTGGTCTACGGCGGCATGGTGGGAACGCTGGGACTCGCACCCAGTTGTCCAGATGGCGACTGCTTTACAGACAGCCCCGGTGTCTCAACCGTCAACGTTCCCATGGGGTGATCGACGGGACTTGCACCCGCTTACACGAGGGTCACGGCCTCGCGCCTCGACTACTTCGGCTTCGATCACAGTCCGCCCTGAAGGGATCGCACCTTCGTCTCTCGGTTATCGGCCGAGTGCTCTGCTGTTGAGCTAAGGGCGGGAGCTCACGAGTCTGGATGATCGGAGTTGCACCGATGGCCTCGAGGTCCCGAACCCCGCGCTCTGCGTAGCTGAGCTACACCCAGGAAACAGTGCCGTGTCAAATGGCCGGGAATGACCCAGCGGCTGTCACACCACACGGCGGCCCAGATCGATCCGGAGACCGGTCCAGACGAAGCACGCCGCCAGCGATTCGAACGCTGCTCCTCGGATTTGGAATCCAAAGTCGTCCCAGACGGCGACGTATAACCGAGCACCACCGGAAGGAGTCTCGTACAAGACACGACCTTCGCAGCGTCGTGTTCCGATCCACGGATCGATGGCATGTGAGCCGCGACGGTCGCGGCGGTCCGAGTGGCTGGAATCGCACCAACGACACCGTGGTAGTCGGCCACGTGCTCTGCTGCTGAGCTACACCCGGATTGGCACTGGTCTGAATGGCTGGAATCGCACCAGCGGCCTCGTGGTCCCCGACCACGCGCTCTTACGCCTGAGCTACATCCAGAAACTGCCTGGTACCACCGGAAGGAATCGAACCTTCGCCACGGAGTTCGTAGCCCCGCGTCCCGTCCTCGAAACGGTGGCATGACAATTCAAAAGTCAGGGTGACTGGAATCGCACCAGCGGCCTCATCGTTCCAAGCGACGCGCTCTCCTCCTGAGCTACACCCTGTTGCACTGCACGAAGTCGCGGTGGAGGGACTCGAACCCAACGTTCGTTCGCGCCTAACGAACGGACCATTCGCGCATCCTCCGCGGATGGTCATCGCCTCACCCGAGGCACCGCGTCGAGAGCAGAGAAAAACTCCACGCGCCCGAGTGTGGAAGCCGCAAGGTTTGATTTCCTAATCAGGGAAAGTGCCAACCGCGGCACCGGTCCGTGGAGTGGACCGGACTGGAGTCGAACCAGTAACTTGTTGCGTGTAGGGCTTCTACGGCAGGCGCGCGAAAACTAGATTTGCACGTCCGAGTGAGTCGAGCGGTGCGCTCTCCGTTGCGTGTTGGCTCGGCTCGATGGGACGTACAGAACATCGGTCGCAGTCGACGGAATCGAACCGTCGCGCAGACAGGAATGAGCTGTCGCGGTGCCCTGCACGGACTGCGTAGACGGGCGAGATCTCGGAAGACTGACCCTTAGGAGGTCAGCGAATCGGGCGGCTCGATCCTGAACCAAGACTCTTCAGCCCTGCATTTCGTATCGGTGACGGGAATCGAACCCGTGTTGCCCGTTAGAGAGACGGGAGTACTTGACCGCTGTACGACACCGACGTGAGACAGCTCGAGCGCTCGAGCGGAGGCATCCGTGATGGGTATCGAACCCATGTTGCCCGTTGGAAAGACGGGAGTACTTGCCGCTGTACGACACGGACAAAACAGCCGGGCAAGGAGCTGGAGTCGAAGTGGCTCTTGCTCGCCCGAGGGCGTGCAGAACTCCGTCGCTCTTACTCACCCGAAGGTGAGCAGTGGGCACGCAATGAGCTCTGGCCGAAGCCTGTTCGAGAGAGCCTGCTGCTCGCTATGTCGGTCGCCCGACCTTCGCTACCTTAGGACCGTCATGGTTACGGTGATAATCGACAGCCTTTCGGCCCGCACAACGAGTAGCGAGATCGGTTGGATTCGAACCAACGGCCAACCGGTTAACAACCGGCCGCTCAGCCTCTGAGCTTCGATCTCAAGTACCGGTGTGTTGCCACACCGGCAGCGGTCGCGGGGCCGCGCCTTCACACAGCTGCGTAGTTGCCTACGCGCGCGCGAAGTCGGCGAGAACCGGCGGCGTCGCCGTGTCGAAACCGACAACGTCGAGCATGCCGGCGTCGTTGGGGTCAGCAATGCTGAATCCCGCCGACGTCATTCCGACCACGACCAGCTTGGCCGGAATTCCGCGTGCGTCACGGTATGCCCGCAGAGCTTGAGCTGGATGCACGTCTCCTGCCCAGGTCTCGCAGTCGGTGTAGACCACAAACGTGTCCACCTCGACGCGGTTGTTCTGCGCCCAGATCATCGGCAGGGCACAGTCGGTTCCGCCCATCGGCAGCGCGCCGACTTCGGCGACCACGTCGTCGAGCCGCTGGCGAGGCGAGATCGACAAGGTCGTGATGCCGGACGTTCCGCCACCCCACTTGCCGCCGTAGCCAGTCGCCGCCGACGTGAACGCGACGAACGTGTGCTCACGCTCGGTCGCGGCTGTCACCAGCGCCATCGCCGCAGTTCCGATGCGCGGAGTCAGGCCCGGCACACCGGCGACTGCACCACTCGCCATCGATCCGGAGACGTCGAGCGCGAGCAGCATTCGCTTGTTCGCGGGTTCGACGAGCCCGAAGCTCAGGTAGAACGCGGCATCGAGCGCGTCGACGATCGACGCGACCGGCAACCACACACCCTGGCCGCGGACACCACGTCCCGACTTGTACGTCGTGAGTGCCGCGAGGATCGAGAGCGGGTGCACGCGTGCCTTGGCGATCCGGTCACGATCGCGAAGCAGCGCAACGACCTGCTTGGCCGCCGTGCTTCCCACGGCGAGCAGGCCGACACGGGTCATCGTGGCGAGGTTGCGAATCATCGCGGCCATCGGCATCGCTGCGAGGAGTGCCTCCCAGACCTCCGCGAACCGGAGGAGCTCGGTCGGCACACACTCGCGCGGTACGCGATGCTCGCGAATGATCCGAGCCGCGAGCTCGACATCGGTGGTCTTGCGGAGCTCGTGCATCGCCACGATCAGCGCGAACGAGGGATCCTCGATCGCACCGGCCGGTAGCTCACCCTTCACCGCCCACCCGAACAGCCGATCATGCGAGGGCGATGCCGCGCGTGGGTGTGCGAGCCGAAGCAGGTCTCGATTCGACCACCCGTCTCGCGACTGATACTTCGCGAGCTGGAACGCGAGCTCGGTTGCCGGTAGTGCGTTGAACCACGAGCCAACTGCCTTGCGCATGCCGCGCCCCCATCCTCCGAATCCCTGCGCGTACTCCGCGAAGTGCATCAGGTGTGTACCGATGCGACAGACCTTCGGTAGCGCGGAGTACGCGGCGCGCCGCGTCTGCTCGTCACCGAGCTTCGCGGCCATCGCCAGGGAAAAGATCGCCGGATCGTTCTTGGGCGCACGTCCCGTTTGAGAAATATCAACGATCCGGTCGAGGGTACGAATGCCGTCGGCGGCGAGACACCGCGCAACGACGTGAGCATTTTCGATGGTGAGCTCGCGCTCGCCGACGTAGTAGGTGCCGCCTTCACAACCGAGGACGAGGAAGCGATCGAGTCGCGCCCAGTCATCCAGCTGCCAGGCATGCCCGCCTGCGGAATTTTGAACCTGCATCGAGCCGGGGATCGGCTCGGATTGTGGCGTCGCCTTCGTCGAGAAGAACTTGGTGAACTGGAACATGATGCTTCCTTCGGCCCACGCGAGGTGGACGGCAGTGGACCGGTGCTCCGGGGTGGAAGCGTGGTCGGTGATCGTGTCGCCGGGTGGCGATGGCGCTTTCGCACCGCCGCCTGGTGGCGGCTCAAGAAGAGGTAGGGCGAGTTGCGGACTGCATCGGCCCGCGAACCAGCAACTCGGAGCCTCCCGCCGGAATCGAACCGGCGACCTACTGTTTACGAAACAGTTGCTGCTACCCGCTGAGCTAGGGAGGCGAAGTGATCGAGCCTCCCGCCGGAATCGAACCGGCACCCGCTGCATACCAGGCAGCAGCTCTGATCCACTGAGCTAGGGAGGCGAGGAGCGCGAGCCTCTCGTTCGGAATCGAACCGACTTGGACCGCATACGAAGCGATCATGGCTCCCAGCGAGAGAGGCGAAAGCGGGCCATGGGAATCGAACCCATCTGGTCGGGGTGGAAGCCCGGTGCCTTTGCCTCTCGGCCAGGCCCGCGAACATGGGAGCAGGAGGGGGGAGTTGAACCCGCCGACTCTGGTGTGGCGCACCAGCGTGTCACCGCAACACTTCACCTGCTTGGCGGTCTCCGGAGAGACCTGGGTTTCTGGATCGCCGTCGGCGCCGGAGCGCGTTCGACGACCCTCGCGTGGGTCGAGTGGGAATCGAACCCACGTCACGACGGATTAAGAGTCCGCTGCAAGGCCAGCGTTTGCTATCGACCCGCTACATTCTCGAGAGCTCGCTCGGCCAGACGGCCTCGCGAGGCTTTGGTCATGGTCGAGAGTCTCGCTCGCTCGGCCAGACGGCCTCGCGAGGCTTTGGTCATGGTCGAGAGTCTCGCTCGCTCGGCCAGACGGCCTCGCGAGGCTTTGGTCATGGTCGTCCCACCCTCTGGAGTCGAACCAGAATCTCTCGGGCTTCAGCCGAGCGCGTAGACCACCTACGCCAGAGTGGGATGTCACGCCGCGCGCGAGGTTGAGCCCGCGCGCGGCGTGGTTGTTTCTTCGGGTGCCTGCCAGGCACCCATCATCGTCATTCACTCTTCGATTATCAGAGAGCTCCCGCCGTGCGCAGGGCGCACCTCGGGCCTCGATGCAGTCGCGAAGCTCGCGAGCGCACCATTCGCGTACTCGTGATCTCGATTCGAGATCGCTAGTTCGCAAGATCAGTTGTGGTTTGTCGTCCGGATGAAAGACCCGAAACGACGACGGGCCGCCTGGTTTCCCTGGCGGCCCGTTCAGCGTTCGACGTTCGTCACGTCAATCGCGGGAGGGTCCTCCAGGGAGGTTGGTACCTTCGGTATCCTTGCGAAAGGACACCGGAAGCGCCGCCAACGAGCAGGCGTAGATCGCCGGTCGGAGCCACGTGGGCATCCGGGCGGCTTGTGGCCTGGGCTGGCTATGTAGTTTGCGCGTCACGGCATCTCTCACTTTTCGACCGACACGATGTGTCGCCGATGGTTGATACGGATAACAGCGGTACTTCGATCTGTCAAACGTTTTCTCGACGGGAAATCAAACAAGATCGCTAATCGCTCGTCGTCACTTCGGTTCCATCA
>Ga0299915_10000049_pt1 | contig 85206 bp, 80 predicted proteins | sample RVTome_13_FD_200263 | JGI IMG/M metagenome (GOLD analysis project Ga0299915, IMG submission 200263) | Soil microbial communities from uranium-contaminated site in the Upper Colorado River Basin, Wyoming, United States - RVT92D227 (version 2) ...
CGACGCAGGAAATCTGATCGAAGGAAGCAATGGTTATCGGCTTCTGACGCAAGAGACATTTCTCAGGGCTTCGGAACAGTCGGGTCAGACTACGGGCAATTTCCTGGGGAGTGAGGACGGATGGCAAGAAGTACGCGGCTGCGTTTCGAGTGACAGCAGTCGTGCGAGAGTTGAGAATCTGTTGGGCAACGTCTGGGAATGGGTGCAGGATTCCGGCTGGAATGGCACCAAGATTGTCTTGGGTGGCGGTTATACCACGCCGTTTGACCTGGTCGATGATATCCCGAAATTCGGCTATCTGCCTGATTGGAAATCGCCGTCCATCGGCTTCCGGTGCATGCTGCCTGCTGACAAGTAGGTCAGGACTGCCTGCGGTTGGCGAGTCTGTGATCCTGACACGGTTATTTCAACAAAACCATCTTCTCGGTTTGGGTAGCTCCTCCCACCTCCAGCCGTACAAAGTACACCCCAGAAGAAAGTGCCGAACCGTCAAATGTCACTCTGTGTTCTCCACCGCTGAGCACTTCATTTACTAATACCTTAATTTGCCTACCTGCGACATCGAAAATCGTTAAACTGGTATGTGTGGTGTGCGGTAAGGAGAAACGAATGATTGTGATAGGATTGAAAGGATTGGGGTAACATGGATATAAGGCAAGTTCTTGCGGTAATATTTCCGGTTGCGACGGTATGCCCGATAAGGCATCACACCGAAGAACTTGGAATTTGCCACTGCTAACGGTTAAAAGATATTGTCCTAAGATATCCAAATCCCGTATTGACTCATCAGTAGCGTTCGGATAATAATAATAGCCAACGGTAACCGGATTAAGCCGGTCTGTGATGTCTTTCGCTCTAAGTCCGTCGGGTCCGAAAGTCATCAGCGTGTTGCCACTGGCTGCCACCAACCAAGTATTTTCTGCAACCGAGCCCACTTCCGAGGGATGGGTGGGGTCGCTGGCATCGATAACCCTTAATCCGCCTATTCCATTTGCTGCATAGATGTAATTGCCAGTGGGAGCTAAATCCAGTATGTAATTACCTCCACTTATATTGCAGGAACCCACCAGTTGTGGCGCTGTCGGGTTAGAAAGACTGTAGATAGAGAAACCATTATATGCACTGAGGTATAGATACCCATTTGCTGTGCAGTAAAGGGAATGGTTAGAGGCGATAGAGTTTACAGACTCCGGCGCCGCGGGATTCGCAAGACTATAGATTCGAAGTAGCCCACTGTAAGCATCCTCCACATACAGGTAATCACTCGCAGTGACGAGGCGCCCTACATTGTATGGGGGGCGGTAAGTAGTAATATGATTAGGCTGCGCCGGGTCACTGATATCAAAAACAGAAAAACCTTGTGTCCCACAAGCTGTATAGGCATAATTTCCTCGAATTGCAACGTCATACGCGGTATGGGATCCTTCCGGACTTGACATCCCAAGTTCGAAGGCTTCTTCTGGATTGGTGAGATCAATTGTGTGTAAAGTTGAATAACCTCCCGCCAAGTATCCAACGGCTCCGCTCACCGCCATCCGATAAAAGCCTCCTTTTATGCCAAAAGTACTAATCCCAACTGGTGCCTGCGGATTTGTAATATCTACTATAAGTAATGATGGTTCATGACCACGCATATCACCCGCACCGACAAGATTGCCGGAACTGCTAAGAGAAAGACTAAAAGGAATCTCCGAGCCAAATGTGCCTTCGGAAACCGGTTGGGCTGGATTTGCCACATTCCAGATATTTAATCCATTACTGCTACTGCAATAGATGATGGCATGATTGCCAGTCACCGTCACATCCACGCAGTTACCGGAATCACATGAACCAACCTCGAATGGCTGCAGGGGATTAGATATATCGATAATCCGAAGTCCATCTGCCCACGTTCCAGCATAAGCATAATTCCCCATTATTTTCGCTGCACCAACTATGAACTGAGTGTCAACCTCTGCAACTTTCACCGGCAGGGTCGGGTCGCTAATATCCCACATGGACAGCCCGACACCGCGTAAGCACACATATTCGCCCACCATTCCGACTGGCATAACGGGACAACTTGGTTCCGGGGGAAAATTTGCACCGACAATGTGTATGTTTCCAAGGTCTGAAATGTCCACAATACAAAGAGGTCCGTCTAAAATTTTCATGATGGCAATATCTCCAAGCGGTAAGAAGTCGACAACTTCGCATCCCGGGTATGGTTGCCAATTAGCCAGTGTCACCAGATGTGCCGGGTTTGATATATCATATACGGTAACACCCCAACCGGGGTTAACATAGGCTAAATTGCCTATTACATAGACGCCCATGCCTCCCCAATAATCCGACCAACTCGCCTGTCCTACTTCCACCGGATTTGTCGGGTCAGCAAGACTTACGATATGAAATCTGTTACCACTGACGACATACGCCATGTCCCCAACCATTTGAATGCCATCGACTGTTCCCCAATAATCCAACGTGGACACACACCTCATCCCCAAGCTGTCCTGCGCCTGACCGACATTCCAGACAGCCAGAAATAGAATGACAATTAGCCCGCACGTACTCAAGCGAACCAGTCTCATAATAATCTCCAGGATGATGTGGTCGAATTACTGCCGCAGAGTGTAGGTCGGGTTCCGCAGAAACCCGACAGAGTGTAGGTCAAGATTCCTCTCAGAAGAAGAGGTCTGCGTCTGCGAAGGTTGAGAAGCTGGCGAAGAAGAAGGGTCACAGGATTGTCCCCACAAATTGAAACCTATCGGTCAATAACCTGACAAATAGCTGCCTGTGATGTCCGGAAAGGAAATCCGAGGAAGGTAGCCCCACATACGGCGACTTTCCCTGGACGGAATATACTGACAAAAGAGTCAAAAAGCAAGGGGAATCTTCGATGAACAAGAAGTGTGAACGTATGAAGGTGTGAAGGTGTGAAGGAAGGATTGCTGAATTGTCGAATTGTCTGATTGCTGGATTGTTCGATGGCTGGACGGTCAAATTGCCAAATTGTCGAAGCGTCTGATTGTCGAGTCGAGCTGCCGACGTGTCGGGATATGACTGGACTTATTGTGAAACCGACTCCTGATGCCGGACGATCACTCCTTCCACCATGTAGATCACGTCCTCGGCGATATTGGTGACCTGGTCGGCAATGCGTTCCAATTGTCGTGAGACGGACAAGATATTGATCCAGCATTCGATCTTGTCCAGGTCGGATCGGATCTTGTCTTGCACCAGCGAGTACATTTGTTTGTGCAGGTTATCGATCTCATCATCGGCTAACATCACTTCTCGGGCAAGTCCCGGATCCATATTGATCAAGGCATCCAAGCTCTTGCGAAGCATGGCTTGCGTGGCGTTGACCATCGTCGTGATCTCGTAAGGGATTTCGATTTTGGGGTGTGTGTTCAGGAAGATGGTTCGGGCGGCGATATTGGAGGCTTGGTCGCCGATACGTTCCAGATCGTTGTTAATCTTCAACACCGAGATCACGAATCGAAGATCGATGGCGACAGGATTGTACAACGCCAGGATTTTCAATACTTCCTCTTCGACATCGACCTCCATTTGATCGATGTCGCGATCGCCGTCTATGACCTGTTGAGCCAGAACGGCATCGCGGTCCTTCAGCGATCTAATCGCCTTTTGCAGCGCGGTTTCCACCGTGGCGCTCACAGTCAGCAGTTTCTTCTTCAACCTCTCGATTTCTCGTTGCATATGGGGATTCATTTTCCCACCTCGCTTATCCAAAACGTCCGGTGATATAGTCTTCGGTTTGCTTCTTCGCGGGTTTGGTGAAGAGTGATTCCGTTACGCCAAATTCGATGATTTTGCCTACGAAGAAGAAAGCGGTGAAATCGGACACCCGGGCGGCTTGCTGCATGTTGTGGGTTACGATCACGATGGTGTACTTCGATTTTAGATCCAGCATCAGTTCTTCGATCTTGGCAGTGGCGATGGGATCGATGGCGGAACAGGGCTCATCCATCAAAAGGACTTCCGGTTCGACTGCAATGGCTCGGGCGATGCAAAGCCGTTGCTGCTGACCGCCGGATAACGCCGTCCCCAGACTGTCCAACTTGTCCTTGATCTCCTCCCACAGAGCAGCCCGTTTCAATGCTTCCTCAACTCGGTCGGTCAGTTCGCCCACGGTCAATTTGTAATTCAACCGCAAACCGTACGCGACGTTGTCAAACACGCTCATGGGAAACGGGCTGGGTTTCTGGAAGATCATGCCTATTCTGCGGCGCAAGTCAATAACATCGACCTCCCGAGACAGAAGATTTCGTCCGCCCATCAGGACTTCGCCGGCAGCCCGTTGGTCGCGGTACAGTTCGAAGATTCGGTTGTAGGTTCTGATATGGGTGGATTTGCCGCAACCGGACGGTCCGATAATCGCTGTGATCCGATTCTTATATATGTCGATAGTGTTGTCGAATAGAGCCTGGGATTTGCCATAGAAGAAATCCAGGTGCCGCACCGATATCTGCACGTTGGGGTCCGGCTGCGATTCGCGAGATTGATGCTCGCCCGCCAGGGACTCAGGCGGAATGCCAATCCGGGGCACGGACTCATCGTTTGTGGCTGTTCGCATCAACGCAGGTGGTTCCTTCACTTGAGCGAGTCTTTGCTTCTGAGCAGCGTCCGCGAGATGATGGACAAGACGAGCACCCCTAACATGATGAGCAGGGAGCCTCCCCATGCCTTGGCGATCCAATCCGCGTACGGAGACATAGCGTAATTGAAAATGGTGACCGTTAGATTCGCAATCGGTTCGTTCAGGGTATGCATCCAATACGGGCTGTTCAATACGGTGAAGAGCAGGGGTGCTGTTTCGCCGCTGATCCGTGCGATTGCCAGGAGCACACCCGTCAGGATTCCGTTGCGGGCGGCTCGGATCACGATGCCGGTAGTGACTTTCCACCTGGGGGCGCCTAATGCCAATCCTGATTCCCGCAGGGTATCGGGTACCAGATTCAACATGTCTTCCGTGGCACGAACGATGACGGGCAGCATGATGATTGCCAGCGCCACAATCCCCGCCCAAGCGGAGAAGCTGTGCATCGGCGCTACGATCAAGGTGTAGGCGAACACCCCCACAATGATGGAGGGCACGCCGATCAGCACGTTGTTGATGAAGCGAACGGTAGATGCGATCCAGGTACCTTTGCCAAATTCCGCCAGGAAGACGCCGGCGAGTATCCCAAGCGGCGTGCCCAGAACCGTCGCAAGCATCGTGATCAGTACTGTTCCCAGAATGGCATTCGCCAAACCGCCTCCCGGGACTCCCGGTGGCGTCGGCAGTTCGGTGAAGAACGCCAGGCTGTATGCTCCCATGCCGCGTTTCAAGACTTCGTAGAGAATCCAGCACAAAAAGAATAGCCCAAACGAAGCGGTCAGGATCGAAATTGCCTTGACGACAAAGTCGGCGGCATGTCTGGATCTTGGCGAACGAATAGGTAACATCACACCGCCAATTTCTTTTTGATGCTCCACAGCCATATTTGAGCCGCTATCTGGAAGATGATGGTGATCAGGAACAACACCAATCCGAGTTCGATCAGGGAGCTGAGGTACACGGGATCGGAGGCTTCCGTGAATTCGTTCGCCAGGGTCGATGAGATGGAGTTGGCGCTGGCGAATAGCGACGCGGAAATCCGATGGCTGTTGCCAATGACGAAGGTTACTGCCATAGTCTCGCCCAGGGCGCGTCCCAACCCCAAGAATCCTGCACCAACGACGCCTCGAAGGGCATATCTGATGGTCACTCCCCGCGTGACTTCCCAATTGGTGGCGCCGACACCGTAGGCGGATTCCTTGACGACGATCGGAACCATGCGAAATACGTCACGAGTAACGGAGCTGATGTAGGGCAGCACCATGAGCGCCAGGATGATTCCGGCGGTCAGCATTCCGATGCCCAGCGGAGGACCTTTGAATAGTGGCAGGAAACCGAGAGTATCACCGAGAAACGGCTGGACGTGATCCGCCATGAATGGAGCGAAAACGAATAGTCCCCACATGCCGTAGATGATGCTGGGGACTGCAGCCAACAGTTCGATGGCGCCGCCGAAGAAGGCGCTCATTCTGGGCGGCGCCAATTCCACCAGAAACAGTGCGATTATCAACCCGAGTGGAACCGCCAGAATCATGGCGACCAACGCGGATACTCCAGTCCCGAAAATGCCGCTCAGGGCGCCGAATTGCTCTGTCACCGGATTCCAAACCGAGGACGTCAGGAATCCTATCCCGAATTTTGCCAGTGATAGCCTGGAGTTCCTGAAGAGTTCCCACAATATCCCGACCATGATCAAGGGGACTGTGGCTGCCGAAAAGAACACCACTGCTCTGAATGCAAGCTCACCGCTCCGGAAGCGCCGGAATTCCGCGTGATCATTCAATTTGGGTCCGATCCTCATTTGGGGTGATCGTCCGAACCTAACAGTGAGTAACGATCTCGGTTAGCGCCACAGCGACTTGCCGCTTGCTCGGAGTTGATCGTGCCACAGCACTTCCACCAAATCGACCACATTGTTGGGCATCGGCACGTAATTCAAGTCCGAAGCGATCTGCTTGCCGTGCTTGAAACACCAATCGAAAAATTCCAGCATGGCAGAAAGCTTGCCTGCATCCACCTGCTCTCTGTGGATCAAGACAAATGAGGCGCCTGTAATGGGCCAACTGTCGGCGCCGGGCTGATTGACAAGGACGAGGTAGAATCCCGGGGCATTTTTCCAGTCGGCATTGGCTGCCGCTGCCATGAAGGATTCCGTGGTGGGGGAAACGAACTTATCATCGTGGTTCTTGAGCACCACGTGGACCAGTCTGTTCTGCAAGGCGTAGGCAAACTCCACGTATCCTATGCTGCCGTCAATTCGGGACACATAGGCGGACACGCCCTCGTTCCCTTTGCCGCCGATGCCCACGGGCCAGGAAACCGCTTTGTCGGCGCCGACCTTCTGTTTCCAGTCCTCAGACACCGCAGCCAGATATTTGGTGAAGATCCAGGTGGTCCCTGAGCCGTCGGCGCGGTGCACTACCGTGATATCTTTGTCCGGAAGACTCAGTTCTGTATTCAACGACATGATCGCGGGATCGTTCCACTTCGTAATCTTGCCCAGGAAGATCCGCGCCAGGACATTCCCGTCCAGTCTTAGAGTCCCGGATTCGATACCAGCTACCTGGATGACCGGAACCACGCCCCCGATCACCATGGGAAATTGGATGAGACCGGATTCGTCCAGTTCTTTCGATTCCAACGGGGCATCGGAGGCGCCAAAATCCACCGTCCTGGCTTTGATTTGCTGGATACCACCTCCGGATCCGATGGATTGATAATTCAATTCCATTCCAGTAATCTGGTTGTACTTGTACGCCCACTGGGAGTACAACGGATAAGGAAAGGTGGCTCCGGCGCCATGAATAGTTTCGGCGCCCACTGCCACAAGCGTCAGACAAGACGCAAGCAGTACAACAGCCAATCCGAAATACCTACTCAGCCGGGGAGTGGCCCTTTGTATCAATCTGCTGGTCATGGTTATCTCCTTGGTTGTGGACAGACTCTTGCCCGCCTTCAGGCGGACTTACATCTATCGGACTATCTACGTCCCCTTGGCAGGTAGCTCCGCGTCAAACTATGCTACCATCCGTACTCAAACGTCACGAAGAATGTATTGATCGAAGCGCTTTCGTCAATGGATGGGGTAGTACTGTTGTCCTGGCTTTCGTCGAACATCTTGAATTGCGCGTTCGGAATGATGCGCACGCTTTTGGTCGGATGGAAATCCGCCCCGACTATCAGATACGAGTACATGTCCTGCCCGACATTGGAATTCGGCTCATACCGGTCGAAACGACCGAATAGAGTGACCTTGGGGATTGGCTTTATATGCGCCCAGATACCCAAAAAGGGTCTTCGGTTGTCTTTGACCTTACCTGAGACTGTGTCCACCGCAGCATTGGAAATGGTATTCAAGCCGATTTCCCCGCCAACGCGAAAGTACTGGTGATCGTATCCTGCCATTCCCGCCAGAATCGTGCTGTTGGAGCTGTCATTCATGGCTTCGTAACTGACAAAGCCGGACACTGTCACCGCTTTCTGCATCAAGTAAGCTGAGGGTCGGAACTCCACTAACTTGAATGTATTGGATTCCGGATTCTTGTATCCTTCGCCGTTGGCTACGGCAAAATCCACCTGATACATATCGCTCCACATGCCTTTGGCGCCAATTCCCAGGTCGGCGGTATTGCCGATCCCGAAAGCATCCATCGGGGGTTTGAAGATGGAGCGATAGCCCCAGTGCGACTCGGGCACTGCATCGAACGGCATCGGAATCATGCCGACATACCACCTCAAACCCTTGACCAAGCGGCAGTTGACGGACAAGTAGGCATTCTTGACGTAGGGTCGAAACGCGCCGGATGCATTGTCTGCGTCCATCAGGAATCGGATACCGAACGTCTGGTCCAGGTCGCGGTCATATCCGAAATATACTCGCGTGAATTCGAAACCGTTCTTCTGTCCCGGATTCCCATGGATGAGCGCGGAATCCAGGCTGGTACTGGAAAAATCATGGTAATAATCGAAGAAGACTTTGCCGAACAACTTGCCCTCCTGGGCGATGGCGTTGCCTGACAGCATAATCATGACGCCCAAGGCAAGAATAACGATCTCAAGGTGCTTTCTCATGTACAACCTCTTTTCTTAACAGTGATACGATAATTTAACCGATAATGGTTAAGCCATTGTGTGGTAATTGTTAAAATTCCGTTAAGATGGCAAGGGGAACAGATATTGGTCTGGATCGGTGGATGGCAGGTAAGGGAATGCGTGTGCCGGAATCGCTCAATCATTCAGAAGTGGGCAGGTGTACCCGGAAGGTGCTGCCCTTGCCGGGCTGGCTCTGGACGCTGACGCGCCCCTGGTGGGCAAGGGCGATGTGTTTGACGATAGCAAGTCCCAATCCGGTTCCGCCCAGTTTCCGGCTGCGGTCGTTGTCCACTCGGTAGAATCGTTCGAAGATCCGGGGCAGATGCTCTTCGGAAATACCGCAGCCGTGGTCTTGCACGGAAATGACAATCTCGCCGGCCACTTTTTCGATTCGAATCGTGACCGTGCTCCCTGGTTCGCTGTACCGGATGGCGTTGGTCAACAAATTGACGACCGCCTTTTCCAATTGTGCGGAATCAATTAACGCCATAATATTGCCCGACATTGCCACTTCGAGTTTGATGCTCTTTTCGGAAGCCTCCGCGCTGCAATTCTCTATGGCAGCTCTCACCACTTCGTTGACACTGCCTGGTATCAGCGTGACGGCATGGAGGTCGGCGGCAGTTTCAATCCTCGAGAGAGTGAGCAAGTCGCCGACAATCGCGTTCAAACGGTCGATGTGGGCTCCAATGATTCCGAGGAAACGGATTGCAGACTCTGGATCATGTATGGCGCCTTCCTGGAGCGTCTCAACAAAACCCTTGATTGCGGTGACGGGCGTTCGCAGCTCATGAGATACATTCGCTACAAAATCCCGGCGGACGTGTTCCAGATGTTTGATCCTGGTGATGTCATTCAACACGACTACCGCTCCGACCGGATTGTTGTGAGCATCGTACAGTACAGCGCCGTGAGTCTGCAAGTAAAGGTTGTCTGACAGAACGATTTCGCTTTCCTGGGTCTCCTGCCGCTCCAGTACTCTGGCTATGCACTGTTGCAAGTCTGCGTTTCTTATCACTTCGCGAAGAGTGCGTCCTCTGGAAACGGCAGTCGAAATCCCCAGGATATTGGCGGCTGCCTGATTGAGATTGATCACCCGCCCGTCCTTGTCGAATGCGATTACTCCTTCCACCATACTGGACAAGACCGTATCCAATTCGTTGCGTTGCTCGGTGATCCGGTTGATCCGGTCGTGGAGCTCGGTCGCCATTTGATTTAAAGCGAGTGCCAGGCTTTCCAATTCCTCCGTAGCCGGGACCGGCAGGCGAAAGCCAAGATCTCCCCTGGCAAAACGCTGGGCGCCTCGTTGCATCTCCTTGAGCGGCGCTGTTATTGACCTTGCCGCGGCAAAGCCGATCACGATGGTCAGAATTGCGACAATTATGGCGGCAAGTGCAATCCAGCCGTGAACGCTCCTCAGCTGTTGATCGATGGCGGTGACGGGTACCGAGATTCTTACGACTCCCACTACATCGTCTCGGAGAGTAAGAGGCACCGCCAGATACATCATTCGCTGCTTCAACGTGGGGCTGTATCGTGTGGAAATGCCTTCGCCTTTCTTGATCGCGTCTCTGAATTCCAGGCGGTCCGCATGATTCTCCATCAGATGCGGGTCTTCCCGGGAATCACCCAGCACCGTTCCATCGCGATCAATCAGCGTCGTTCTGGCGCTGGTGACACTGCCGAGGGTCTTGCAAAGGGAATCAAGCTCGGAGATGAATAAAGGCGAGAAATCCGGACCAATCTGCAGCTCGGTCAGATGAGCGACCGTTCGGAGATACTCTACCGTCTGTTGCAGATAGAAATGGCGGAATCTCTGTGTGGCGAGCCAACTGATGACCAGCAGCGACAGCAGGGTAACGGTCAGGTAGGTCAAGAACAACCTTCGGAACAGACGCGGTCTCTTCAACTATTCCTCCAGGAACCGGTACCCAACGCCTCGTACCGTGGAGATGTATCTTCCGTGCTCGCCTAACTTCTTCCGAAGCGCCGCCACATGCACGTCGATAGTTCGGTCGGTGACGGCATAATCTTCCCCCCGGACTGTATCTACGATCTGCCCTCGGGTGAATACCCAGCCCGGCTTCTGAGCCAGGAAATGCAGGATGCGAAATTCAGTGGCGGTCAAATCGACTGACGTGTCATTGATCTTTGTCAGATGCCGTTCCGGATCAATGGTCAATCCTTCGATGCGGAGCACATGTGCCTGTTCCGGGTGATCCTTGACGGCTGTTCTGCGAAGCACCGCCTTGACCCGGGCTCGTAATTCCTTGGGACTGAACGGCTTCGTGATGTAGTCGTCGGCACCTAATTCGAGACCGAGTACGATGTCGGATTCGTCTCCTTTGGCGGTGAGCATGATGATGGGGATGTTCCTGGTGCCGGGATTGTTCTTCAAGACCTTACATACATCCAGTCCATCGACACCAGGCAGCATCAAATCGAGAATCACGAGATCGGGAGGATTCGCTTTGACCGTCCGGATGGCATCTTCCCCATTGGTTACGCCGTGCACGGAGTACCCCTCTTTGCTCAGATTATATCGGAGCAATTCCAGGATGTCGTTCTCGTCGTCAACGACTAAGATGGTCTCTTTGGGTCCCATTTTCCTCAAGTGGCACGGGCATCTTGCCCGTGCATCTATGCCATAGGCATTCTGCCCGTGGATTCCAAGCTGAAACAGGACAAAGCCCGATTATCTCATCAGCACAAGTTTCTGCCTCGCTGACTGATTTCCTGCGTTAAGTTCCACGAAGTAGATGCCGGATGCCAGCCTGGAACCGTCCAGCCGCACGCTGTGAATTCCTGCCGACGTCATGCGGTTTGGCGTTAGCGACGTCAGCAGCGAGCTGACATTCCTCCCCAGAATATCGAAGACCTCCAGGGTCACCGGGCTTGCCTGAGGCAGATCGAAAGTCAAGGTAGTAGAAGGATTGAATGGATTAGGGTACGGCGCATCCAATCGGAAACAGTCTGGAGGAGGCAAATGGGACTCGCCAATGTGACTGATGGGATTTCCCAGCGTTCCATCGAGGTTGACATTTTGGGCGTAGATGTCGAAATCGCCATGACGACCATCCGTCCAGGTCAAGAATGCCCTGCTTTCGGTATTGACAACCATCAGCAGATCGTCCTTGCTGCCCAGGTCCGAGATGGAGAGTACTCGCGGGTTCCACAGCAGTGCACCGTCTGGATCGATTCGAAAAGCCAAGACTGCGGTATTGATGACGGTCGGCGATTGGAAATAGCTGACGTAGATGCCCGTGTCGGCTGGAGCGCTGCACACGAAGGAAATCTGCGCATCGCCCAATCCAAGGAACTCGCGTCCGCTGTCCGTCCACAGTCTTTCGCCTTGCGGCGAAATCTTCTGACCGTACAGCCCGTACTGATTCTGATTCCAATTTTCTTCCACCCAGAACACATATAGCTCGTCCGTGGCAGGCAGATACGACAGGCTGGGATACATGTGCAGTCTGTCATTGGAATTGGTGGAAGCCTGAATGCCGTTCACTGGAAAGATCAGATTCCCTGCCGCACCTACCTGCTCCACCCACACGTTGAATTCGGACAGCTGGGGAGCATCATACCAGGTGTAGAGTGCTCCACCTTGTCCATCGGGAGAAATCGAAGGATAAGTCCAGGCGGACATGTGACCTAAATCATAGATGAGTACACCGGAAGCACCCCATGCAGCCTCCCCGTTGGGACCGAATTTCTGCGTGAATAGGTGTGTCGTCGGCGCCCAGAACGGTCCGGTGGAATTCTTCCAGATGGCAATCACACTGTCATTTTGTGCCGGAACCAGGTCGGGCGCAGACAGCCTTTCTCCAGTGATGCCCGATATGGTGATCCCATTTTCCCCCCACAATTTCTGCCCGTCCGCCGACAATTTCTGGAAACAGATTCTGTCAGTTGCATCAGACTTCATCCAGCCCACTACGAAATTTCCGGCAGTGGTAGCCGTCACCTTCGGCGCGGGTTCGAAGTCCGTATTGACTGCCTCAGACAATCCGACGCCATCATCCCCCCACAAGAATGAACCGTCGGGTCCGATCTTGTAGGCAAACACGTCGAGATCGTTGGAGCCGTTTCTGACATCGGTGAAGACAATGACGGCGTTGTCGTTCTGATCAACCGTTAGATCATAATCGACCAACGAGGTGTTCTGTGGATGATCGCTGATCAAGAGCCCATTCTGTACGAATTGGGCTTCACCCAAGTAATTCAAACGCTGCAAATACATGCAATAATTCCCGTCCCTGTTGTCAAACCACGAAATGTAACAGCCGCCATCTGAAGTCTCCACCAATTTCGCGGTTGCTTGTTCGCCGACGCCGACTCCGATCCCCAGGTTCAATGATGAGTCCGGGCTCCACTGGGCGTTTGCTGTCAGCAGTGCAAAGACCAAGGCTGCTAACACGGTCAGCACGCCTTTAACCAGATTGTTTCTTGTCATGGGAAAAACCTCCTTATCCTCGTGCGTCATTCCAGCACAAGAGCCTGTCATTCAATGACATACTCTCACAGGGCGCAAATTCGTGCCCGACGCAATATAATAAATGACTGCGAACAAATCAAGAGCAAAACCAGGAATCGCATTGTCCCGGCACACTCGAAATCGCGAGCATTTGGAATACGGTCGCTGGTATCAAGACCAGGGAACTATATTGACCCGTGGGTCGTTACAGTTACGTGATTTGAGATAATCTAGAATTACCCAATCGACTGATAGCGAATCACTCACGCATTAGTTCGATTGTCGGGAGGAATCCATGGCATACCAAGACGTAATAGTGGGGAAGGTATCGGACTTGGAAGACGGTCAGATGCGAGCCGTCCCCGCCGAAGACAGGGAAATCCTGCTGATCAGAATCGACGGCAAATATTATGCGACTGCGCCCTTGTGTCCCCACTATAACGCCCCTCTGGCAAAGGGTGTGCTGCATGGCGACCGAATTGTGTGCCCCTGGCACCATGCCGTGCTGAAAGCGACCACCGGAGAGCTCGAGGAACCGCCCTCGCTGAACGCATTGACCACTTATCGATTGAAAATCGAGGGCGAGAATATAATCGTATCGCTGCCCGAGAAGGTTGAATTCAGCCACGTGCCGAAGATGGCCATGCGCGATTCCGGGAAAGATAGCCGTGATTTCGTAATCATAGGGCTGGGTGCCGCTGGATACGCAGCCTCCCAGACTCTCCGGGAAGACGGCTTCGGAGGCAGAATCGTCGCGATCACCCAAGAGAATCATCTTCCGTACGACCGGACGATGCTCAGCAAAAGCTATCTGCAAGACAGGGCTTTTGTTAGTTCGCTGCCATTGCGCCCCGCCGAATTCTTCGAGGAACACGGGATCGATGTGATGCTGGGGAAGAAAGTCAGCAACGTTGTGAGCAAGGACAAGTCGGTGGAGTTCGAAGGTGGGAGTAAGATTTCCTATGACAAACTGCTTCTGGCTCCAGGCAGCGTTCCCCGCACTCTCGAGGTGCCGGGTGCAGACAAAAAGAACGTGCTGACGCTCCGAAGTCGCAATGATTGCGATGCCATCATCGATGCAGCGGAACATGCTTCGAGAGTCGCCGTCATCGGAGCCAGCTTCATAGGCATGGAGACGGCTTTCAGCTTCACCAAACGTAACCTTCCGGTCACGGTGATCTCACCGGAAACCGTGCCATTTGAGCACGTATTCGGAGAGAAAATCGGCGGGCTGCTTCGCTCGTTGCATGAAGAGAAAAGCGTCACATTCAAGTTGGGCGCAGGCGTCGAGAGATTTGAGGGCAACGGCAAAGTGGAGGCGGTGATTCTCAAGAGCGGTGAACGCATTGAAGCGGATCTGGTTTTGGTCGGGATCGGTGTTCGCCCCGCCACGGATTTCCTGCGCGATATTCCCAAGCTCGGTGATGGAAGCGTGAAAGTCGACGAGCATTTCAAGGTCGCGAAAGACGTGTATGCAGCTGGCGACATTGCCACATTCCGCGATTGGAGGACCGGAGAATATATTCGCATCGAGCACTGGCGGACCGCGTTGCAGTTGGGTCGGACCGCCGCGCATAACATGACCGGGAAAAAGATCGAATACCGTGACGTCCCCTACTTCTGGACGTCCCAGCCGGGGCTGCAGTTCCGTTATATCGGACTCGCGAAAGAATGGGATGATCTGATCATCGACGGCGATTTCGCGGCAAAGAAATTCCTGGCATTCTTCGTCAAAGGCGACCGGATCATGGCGGTCGCAGGCGGCGGGAAAGACACCGAAATGGCAGCTATCCAGGAACTGATGCGCATCGGCAAGATGCCCGCCCCCGACCAAGTCCGCGGCGGTTCCATGGATTGGGTCGATGAATTGGCAAAGTAGAGCTAAGATCCCCTGGGCAACAGGGAAGAGAAAAGTCCCCTCCGACTCCTCTGGCGAGGATGAAAATTTTTGAAATCGGACTCCAAGTACTTGAGTTCGATTTCTTTATGAGATTCCTGGAACCAATTTCTTGATGCCTCGTACACACTCCATAACCGGTCAAGACGACCATAGCTTGGGAATCCACTGACGAGCGGCACGGGCTTCAAAGATATATAGATTGGCACATAAGATAACATACTTCGTCCAGGAATGATTTCTAATATGACAAGATGACGCGTTATTAACCGAATTGCTTATTGCACCTCTCTCTTAAACTCTTATTGAGAGAATCTCTCACGCAGAGACCGGAAGATACTTGAACTCAGAAATGCCTCGTGATGAGGAGGCACCAACAGACAATAACCAATGGAGATTTGACCATGACATACCTGCATGTCAAACATAAAGTGAAGGACTACGCGTCCTGGAAGTCGGTATTCGACAAGTTCATTGATACTCGCCGCGCCGGTGGAGAGAAGTCCTATCGGATCATGCACCCGGACAACGATCCCAATAACTTGGTTCTGTTGTTCGAATGGGACAATGAACGCAATGCTCACAGTTTTCTCAAGTCTTCGGAGTTGAAGAAGGCGATGGAGCAAGCCGGGGTGATGGAAGCTCCCGAAGCCTATGTGCTTCAGGAAGTGGCAAAGGGTACCGTATGATTCGGCATCCAAAATTCGGAGCAAGTAGATTGGCTAATCGATGATGCTCCTTTAGACAGACCAAACTGACCAACAAGAAACGCAATGTAAAGGAATACAATATGTCCAGACAAGAAGTGTACTACGACATTGAGAAGACTCTGGGCACCGTCCCGAGTTTTTTCAAGACGATTCCGGACTCCTCTTTGGAGTTGGAATGGCAGCTGATGAAGACTGTCCAATTTGAAGAGAGTTCGATTCCAGCAAAGTATCGAGACCTGATTGGTCTCGGGATAGCAGCGGCGACGAAATGCCGGTACTGTGCACTCTTCCACACAGAGGCGGCGAAACTGAACGGCGCCACCGACAGTGAGATCGAGGATGCGGTCCATACCGCGAAGTCGGTCGCCGGATGGAGCGCTTACCTGAACGGAATGCAATTCGATTACGACACGTTCAAAGACGAGATTCGTCAAATCGTCGAGTACGTCCGTTCGATGCAGACCGCGGAGGCGTGAAGCATTCGACCTGGTGGTTTGCAGGGCGGGTAACCGCTCTGCAAACCACCTCATTGTGCTCGAGCCGCCGTTCTGGCGACTCGAAATCACAGAAGTCAAATCCACTGATGTAATGAGGATAGTGCAACATGTCAATACAAGATCAGAACAAGAAGATCGCCCGCCGTTGGGCTGATAACTTCCTGAACACCGGCGACCTGAGCGTTGCCGAAGAACTCTGTGCAGAAAACTATCGGCTGTATTTCCCCGGAGTGGACAAGCCGATGGACTACGAGGCTGCCAAGGGTGTCCTTCCCGCAATGCGCGCCGGATTCCCAAATCTGCGCTTCCGGATCGAGGATATCGTCGCAGAAGACGATTGGGTGGTATGCCGCCTCAGCATGGAAGGAACTCATAAGGGGGAATTCCAGGGGGTAGCCCCAACCGGAAAGCGTGTGAAGATGAGTTGTCTGGTTGAGCTCCGTTTCCGCGACGGCAAGATCGTGGAAGACCGACCGTTCTTTGACCGAATGGAGATGATGGAGCAGCTCGGAGTGATTCCTCTGCACATGAAGGAACCATCATTTGCCTGATGCCCGCAGAATCTCCAAGACACTGAAGCCGGATCCGATGCAGAGCGATCCGGCTTTCTTATGACCGGGACATCATAATTTTCTTGACAATCAGGAGAAAAATCGTCATCTTGTCAGTATTGTGGAACGCAGCACGTGCGTCCCGCCCGAGGTAAAGAATTATTGGGAGTATCCTATGCTGGACTTGGAAGGAAAAGTGGCGTTAGTCACCGGCGGGTCGCGAGGAATCGGTCGGGCGATTTCCGTGCGTCTGGCAAAAGCGGGCGCCGACGTCGCGGTCAATTATGTCCGGCACAAGCAGGCGGCTGAGGAAGTGGTGCGGGCGATCCGGGACTCGGGGCGGCAAGCCAGGGCGTACCGGGCGAATATCTCCGATCCTGATCAATTGCATGATATGTTCCAGGAACTCGAACACGATTTCGGCAGGCTGGATATCCTGATCTCGAATGCGGCTTCCGGCGTCCTGAAGCCGGTGATGGAACTCACCCGCCATCACTGGGACTGGACCATGGGCATCAACGCCACTACCATGCTTCATCTGGCGCAGCATGCAGTTCCCATGATGGAAGGTCGAGGTGGGAAAATAGTAGCGGTGTCGTCGCTGGGATCGGTTCGGGCGCTACCGAACTATTCGGCGGTAGGCTCATCCAAAGCCGCCTTGGAATCCTTCGTCCGGCATCTGGCGGTGGAACTGGCACCCAAGAATATCAATGTCAATATCGTCTCGGCAGGAGTCGTGGAAACCGACGCAATGAAGCACTTTCCCAATGAGCAGGAGATCGTTGCCGCGAGTATCAAACGCACCCCAGCCGGACGGTTAGTGACTCCGGAGGACGTGGCGGAGGTGGCGCTGTTCCTGGTGAGTCCGGCAGCCACCATGATTCACGGGCAAACGATTGTGGTGGATGGAGGGTATTCGATTGTGGCGTAATCACACCTGCCGGGGTCCGTACAACCGCACTGCCATTCCAGTTGCCCTGATCGCTTTGTCGAGGATGGCGTCCAATCGCTCCTGCGGAACGGGTTGAATCCCAGCATCAGCTGGAGGACGGTCAACGGTATAGATCTGGACTTCACGAGGGCGGATCCAAGAGATTTGCGCAATCCAGCTCGATATGTGCGGATCTTCCGCGTTGCTGACTGACCCGGTGAAGAAACAAGTCTGCAAGGTGATCCCCTTCATAGCGGCAAGACCTTCTGTCAATTTGTCATAATGCACCCCCTTTGCCGACCGGTTGACTTGCCGGAACATGGATACGTCGCCGGCATCTAACTTCATGATCGGCATATCCAGCTTCAGAATCGCCTCCCGAATTTCCGGAATGTGTGCCGTTGAGCTATTGGAAAGAATAGCGGTCTTAACTTCCGGAACCAGCTCATTCCTCAGTTGAATCACTCGATCCACGATATCGGCGAAGTCCGGATGCATCGAGGGTTCTCCATTGCCGCTGAAAGTGATGTACAGTGGCTTTTCCGGCATCGTCTGCAACCTCTCCTTCAATGCGTCCTCCACCTGCTTCGGGGTGGGAAACCTGTCCTCATATCTGATCGCAGAATTGGTCAGAATCTCTGTGCATCCGTAATGGCAATACACGCAATTGAAAGAACACAGCTTCTGATCCGTGGGGCACAGATTGATGCCCAATGAGCTTTTTAGCCGCCGTGACCTAACGATGCCGTACACGATATTCTGTTGTAATGGAAGAACATCCATCGCTGCCTCTTGCGTTACAGTTATGAAATTGACTGGACGGTCTTGCCCTGAACCCTCTCTTACTACCATTCTGGATTGTCTCAGTTCCCGATAAGAGGCTCCGAGAAGTCCATCGTGGAACTAACCCGAAGGCAAATGAATAGCTTGTGTTTGACCGAAATACCAAGACCGCTCCAATCTGGAGCGGTCTTTCTCTAGCGTCGCCATGCGGATATTATTTGAGGATTATCAGACGCTGCGTCTGTGTTGAACCTGAGGTCGTCAGGGTCATCAGATAGTACCCTGAGGAAAGACCGCCTGTTCCGAACAACATCGTATGGTTACCCAAGAGGTAATATCCTGACGCCAGAGTCCGAATTCTCTGCCCGAGGATATTGTAGATACCCAAGTTGATGAAACTGCCAGTAGGTAACGAGAAAGTCACCGATCCGCCGGCATTCAAAGGGTTTGGATAAACTGGATGCAGAACCACAGAGTTCGGGATCACCTGCGGCTTCCGAGCTGGCACGAATGGCTGCTCTTCGGGTCCAAAGAAGTAGAGTTCCTGATCATCCGGATAGTAGTCCATACTGAACACAAGATTCCCTCGATCCTGTGAATCCATCAAGACCTGCGGATACAGACTGATCCCATTCTGGAACAAGGGCAAATTTTCCCATCCTTGCCCGGTATTGATGGCATAGCAGATGCATCCTGTCAAGATATTCCCGCTGGTCTGTTCCCACACGATCATCGGATTTCCGAACGAGTCCAACGCCAATTGCCCATTGACCGCGCTGTAAGTTCCCGTCGCCAGATCGGCAGATAACCATCCCGATTCCGGCGGTTTCCGGTGGAAAAACACACGACCCGGAAAACCGAAACCATCATTGCCGGAAATCGCGGCGCACAATCCGTACTCCCGTGACCAAATCGCCTTGGCGGTGTAATTATCCGCATTCGCATTTGCCAGGGATTCGGTTTGCCAATTTGACCCACCGGCGCTGTCGTTCCAGGTGTGGTTGATCACGTACGTCCAGACTGCAGCGCGGTAGAAAATATGTGCGACGCCATTGTCCTCAACCACCATTTCCGGAGCGGCGCCCGATCCGAAGGGTCCTACCGGCGCACCTAAAGCTTGCCAGTCGAAATTCGTTCCGTTGTATATACCGTAGTAGAGGTCGTAATCGGTTCCGAACATCTCGCCCACGAACACCGCATGCCGACGCCCACTGCCGTCCACAGCTGCCGCCATGTCTGAACTGGACACCACGACTTCGAATGGAGTCTCGGATTGGAATGTCCAGCTCCCAGAAGCATCCCGGACTAAGAGTAGAACCGACAGCCCGTACTGCGCGACCATCCAGACTGAATCCGGTCGAACGTTTTTCGGCAGCACCCCTCTGGCGACATTGTCAGAACCTTCCATGGCGTATTCCACCGGCGACCAATCCGAGGTTGGCGTCCGGTACTGGTACATGGTGTATCCGCCGTTGTCGCTTCGGTAATAGGTAAAGTGCATCGTGCCGTCGGAGCCCATCACGAAGGCATGTCCCGTCTTGTCGTCATCGACATGGTTACGCGTCAGGGTATCGAGCACGGCGTTTTCCCACTGAGCAAATGACGCCTGGATCAGGCAACAAGCCATGATTATTGACAAGAGAACTGGGATTCGCATCATGATTTCCTCCCTGGTGATATTCGTTTGCCTATTGAATTGGACTGGAGGAGCGATTATTACATCATAGGTGCCGTCAGGTGTCCCCACCTGACGGATGGGCAGTCACTTCAGCAACACCATCTTGATGACTTTGACATTGAGGGTGCCGTCAGGTGTCCTCACCTGACGGATAGGCAGTCACTTAAGCAACACCATCTTGATGACTTTGACGTCATGACCACCCTGCAATTGAGCGAAATAGATGCCGGACGGATAGGCGTCGGCATTCCACGCCACGGTATGGCGTCCGGCTTGTTGAATCCCTTCGAACAGTATAGCTATCTGTTGACCGAGAATGTTGTCGACCCTGAGTTGAATCTGATTCGCTTCGCTGAGGTTGTATTGAATCAGCGTCACTGAATTAAAAGGATTGGGATAGGCGCTCAACAATTGAAATTCCTGAGGCTCAGAAGCTTCTTCGATCAAGCCGTCAGTAGGTGACTGGTCGTAGTAGTAGGCTCCGATATCAGCAATGGTGCTGTCGGGATCAAGAGGAGATGCGGGATTACCAGCATCAATGCACGCAGACATCGCCTGCAGACGGAAATTCTTATGGTGCGCATCGAAAAACGTAGGATTCTTGAGAATATTATAGAACATGTCGCAGGAATCCCCGTTGGCATTGGTCATGACCGTTATCCCTAATGAGTCCTGAGGCAATCTTGAGAAGTTGCCCCCTTGATTGTTGTACAAGCAGCTATACTCCAAGGTTGCCTGTATGTTCGAGCTTGGAAAACCGATGCCACCGCCCATACTATTGTGGGCTATGATGCAGTTTGAAATCTCTGTGGATACGCCCGTTGTATTGACGTGGATACCAGCGCCGTATCCCTGGTCACATTTATTACCTACTATAGTGCAATTTCGTACCAAAGCATTGCCCGAGCAAATATCGATTCCGCCTCCCCTGTGGGCAGCGACATTAAAAGCAAACAGGCAATGGTCTAGTATGGCATGTGAAGAGGATGATTCGACATTGATGCCTCCCCCCTCAGAATCAGCGTAGTTATTGGTGACGATACAATTCCGAAATACGGGTAGTGCTTCCGCACTGCAGAAAGATACGCTGATGCCTCCTCCCATGATGCCCTTGTTTTCGGCAATAAGGCAGTTGCTAAAGACAGGACTCGACGACGTCGTGACGAATACACCTGCCTCCCAGTTCCCTCCGCCTGAATTTCTGCGAATGGTGCAATGGTCAATTGTGGGTCCGCATTGATGTATCTCAATTCCAGAGTCATTGCTCCCCTGCACGAGGCAGTATCTCAATAGGCAAGAATCTGAACTTGAATTCGCGAAATCAATGCCTTGCCAGCTTGCAACACCTGAATTAGGCAAGAAGACTATGCTGTCCTCCTGAGTGCCTATCGCCAAGAGAAATCCGAGGATTTCAAACTTGAAATCACCGTCAAAAAGAAATACCGCTCCCTGGTCGATGATCAGTGAATCGCCTTCCTGGACGGAGATGTCCCCATCTACAATGTACGTAGTGTCTGGCAGGACACCGCTTTGTGGTCCGGAAATGTGGATTTGGGAAAAAGAAGTTGTCGAAAGAAAGAGTAGAGACAGGATTAGGAGTGTACGACAGACATGCTTTTCCATGATGCCCTCCTTAGGCTATTTCAATAGCACCATCTTGATGGATTTGACCTGTGCCCCCGTCTGCATCCGGGCGAAGTAGATGCCAGATGCGACGTCCCTGGCATCCCAGATGATGTGTTGATTTCCTGAGGGTTGATAGCCACTAAGAAGCGTCGCCACCCGCTGACCGAGGACGTTGCTGACAGTCAGCTCCACATTTCCCGCATTGGGTAGGCTGAAGCTGATTTGCGTGGCGGCATTGAATGGATTGGGGTAATTCCACAGGATACAACATGTCGCCGGAGGCTCGATTCGACTCCAGGGATTGATCGCCGTGGATTGATCGTAGTAAAAGGCGCCAATATCAGCAATGGTGCTGTCGGGATCGAGCTGGGAATTGGGATCACCGGCATCAATACAAGGGGAACTCTCTTGCAGTTTAAAATTGCCGGTGGCGGCATTGACAAACAAAGGTTCGAGGAACATATTACTGTACCGGTCGCAGGAATCTCCGTTGGCGTTAGTGGTGATGACGATCCCCAGGGAATCAGATCGAGCGCCTTGAAAGTCGCCACCATCATTGTCGTAGAAATCGCAATTGCGAATCGATTCCCGGGCATTTAGTTCTCCTACCCAGACACCTATGTTCGAATTGCCCGCGACGATTGAGTTAACCATATGGAGCTTGCAGTTCCCGTAGACATTGATTCCTCCACCATAGGGCTCATCGCAGGTATTGCCATAAACGGTGCAGTTGATCATCGTTAGATGGGAAGCACCAACCATCACACAGGCTCCCCCACCTCGTATCTCGGAGTGATTCCGGGTGATAGTACAGCGATAAAAAACCGGAGAGCTGGACAGCTCGGCGTGAATACCCCCTCCTTCATGACCATAATTATCCGCAATCAGGCATTCTTCGACATAGGGCTTTCCGCCAGGAAAGCAGCCGATTCCTCCGCCGAGTCCCGCTCGGTTTCGGGCAATCACACAGTTCGCAATCCTGCATGTGCAATCCACGCAGAGGATCCCACCTCCCCAACTTCGCCCTGAATTGCCGGAAATCGTGCAGTGTCGAATGGTTAGGTTGCATCTGGTTATGGCTATTCCTACGTTGGTGCTTCCTGTGATCAAACAGTACTCCAGTAGGCTAAAATCGGATGCTTCACTCCCAACATCTATTCCGTTCCAGAATGTCGAACCGTGGTTCGGGACAAAGTAAATGCTGTCCCGCTCGTTCCCCACCGCGCGCAGGTAACCTTGAACGCTGAAACGACAAAAACTGTTGAATAGGAATCTCGCCCCAGGTTCAATGAGCAGCGAATCTCCTGCTTCCACGGAAATGTCGCCATCCACGATGTAGGTCGTGTCAATCAGTGTCCCGCTCTGCGGTCCGGAAATGTGGATTTGGGAAAAAGAAGTTGTCGAAAGAAAGAGTAGAGACAGGATTAGGAGCGTACGACAGACATGCTTTTCCATGATGCCCTCCGAAGCAATCATTTCTTCGCCTGTCAACTGGCTCAGTCGGACGGCAGGCTGGGGTAAGTACTAATCCATAATATAGGCAGCAATTATCCTGAAGTCAAGCGAAATCTGGCAGGTGTGGTCATTAATGTGGTGTCGGGTGTCCCCACCCGACATGACGTTGTCGAGAAAGAGTCCGTCAGGTGGGGACACCTGACGGCACGTATTCCGCTGGCAGACGCCCTCATCTGCCAGTTAGATCACACATTTCCGTCACACGAGGGCGTGTGACGGCGGCTGCCGCGCTCCATCTTTAGTAGGGGCACAACAATGTTGTGCCCCTACACGGCAGCAAGCCACAGCACTGCAAAGACTACTTTAAGAACACCATCTTCTTCATATCCACGAAACCAGACGCCTCCAGACGGTAGAAGTAGATTCCTGATGGGAAATCATCAGCCTGGAAATCGACCCGATGGGTCCCAGCCTCCAGATTCCGGTCCACCAAAAGAGCGACGGTTTGTCCCATGAGATTATAGACCTCCAATGTTACCGGCGAGTCATGCGGCAAGCCGAATTGGATGGTTGTCATCGGATTAAACGGATTAGGATAATTCTGCTCCAGGCGAAACGTGCCGGGAGTCATGGTGCCGGGGTCATGGTTGATGCCTGATGCTGGCGTGACCAACGCTCGAATCATGTAATCAGCGATGGACGGTTGCGCTTGTGAGCCATTATACACAAAGAAGTGCCCGTCGCCCCACATTTGATCGTCGCCCAGGATTTCCGGATACCGGTCTCCGGATCCGGTATTGGTGACTTTTAACCAGAACCAGAAATTGCCGGTCCGACCCTGGAGTTCCGGCACTCCGCTCAGATCCACGATTTTCCAGTTCGGATTCGTTTCGATTCCGGGCTGCACTGTCACGGTGATAGTAGTGATTTCTTCGCCCGGCACTTCGGAGGCATCCCCCTCGAATATCACCAGGTCGAAATCTTCCGGGAATGCCTGACCCATATCGAACAGGAACTGAGCCTGTTGCACGTTGATCGTCCACGGAATCCCATCATCCGCCGGAGTGAATCTGCATGCCGCGCCGGTGCCGGTGGCATAATTGAATCTCCAATTGAATGTGCGGTTGTCGTATCCCAGTACCCATTGATTCTGCGGTGTAACCACCACTTCCGCCGCGGTGCAGGTGTCGTTCGAACGGTTTTCGTCAATGACATATTCCGTCCATGCCTTAAGCCAGTATGATCCTGCGGTGGTTGGCGTCCAGTCGAAGGATCGGATAGCGGACTGACCCACTTGCAGGCTTAGGAACGGGGTCAACAGCACCGGCGATGCGCCCTGCACCTGCCATCGAGGAGGAACGGCATACGCCGGCAGCGTCCCCAAGTTCGAAAATACTGCTTCACCATGCGCCTGGAATCCAACCGCCGTCGGGAACGGAATATGCAGCGCGGTGCATCCCACATCGTTCGGCAGCGCCGACGAATAGTCGATCCAGACGTCATCAATCAGCAATCCCATTCCGGTCGGCACATCCTCATCGGACTCGAGCACAATGCGGAATTGACACACGTGCCCCAGGTATTCCGAAAAGTCAAGATTGGCATAATTGAACGTATTAACGAATGATGACCAGGTCGCGGGGACATCCGTGTACACGTAATTTTGCCCCTGGGGACTTCCCCACGGATTGGTGACGTTGTACCAGTGCACCCCGGAGTCCGGGCTGATCTCCACGTACCAGTAATCCAAATCAGGCGATGGATCGGGATCGGAGATATCGCCCGTGACCATGAAGTCGCCGCTGCACGTCCCTGCCACATAGGAAGTCAAATCGATATAGGGACTTACAACAGCGTCGTGCATATCCGGATTGTACGAGCCGCCCACGGTTCCACACCGAAGAACGTGAGTCGGAGACGGAGGCGCCGGATTTGTCCAGGTTTCGACATGCCACAAATCCCCCCCAACTTGTTGCACATTGCGAATTCGGAATCCCGTGGTGTCCTCAGCCGAACTGTGGAATATCTGGGACGAACTGTCCGACACGTCAATCTCATCGATCTGCCATCCGAACCATTCCGGATACATGGTGGTTGACACATCGGGATCGGAAGCGAACGGAAACCGGATGCGAACGGTGTCGTCCACAAAGGCAGCCAGATTAGCGGTCACTTCTGACCAGGTAGTGGATTGCCCCGCCCATCCTGGAATATTCGGGCCTTCGTGATGTTGTTGCCCGAAGCTGTACAGGGAATTGCAAGTGTAATTCGGTGTGATAACATTGTCGCCCAGGATCGTCCAGGTGACGCCATTATCGATGGAGATGCGGATATTCAAGCCGTCCCAGCCATCCCACGGATCGGTGGCGCCCGCAGGGTTCTCGCAAGAGTACCGGCTCTGGAAAGACAAGACGGGACTGGTGGCTCCTGCCAAATCAATAGGAGGTGTATCCAGCACCATATACCAATCATCTCGATATCCCCCCAATGCCGGGTCGCCGCACCACCAGGAATGCCCGGAGCCGCCATAGGCATTGAATGTGTCGATATGCCAGGCGCCGGGATCGGTGGTCAGATCATGTGTAATCCACTGCAATCCCTCTTCGAAATCATCCTGGAAGATGATCTCGTCAGTTCCATCATGGCGGAGACTTTGTCCTGTCGCCGGTAGCCGGTTGTGCTTCGATATGATCGTCTTGCCCGACCACCTCCATTCCCTTGCCTCGGAAACGGTTGCCACCACAAACAGCATCAGTGCGTACATCAGCAAGATTCGTCTCATGCAGTTCTCCTCGGGTTGTCCTTTCGTATCTTGCTCGTTCCTGACAGCGTCAGGAATCAGCCGGCATCGGATTGCCTTTCCCATAATACTCACTTTTTCGCTCAGAGTCAAGACTTTTTTGGCAACCGTCGCCTTTACGCGGGTATGTACGACTCGTCACTCGCCTTCGAGGCATTTTTTCGTTGCATTTTGATATGTTTTCTGTTATATTCTGCTGTCATGTAATTTCACAGATAATTCGGCGAATCGGGTCGGTGATTATCGGTGCTCAAACGGAGACTTGATTGACGACAACGAAAGCATCCTGCGTGTACTTCGTTTCCGACGCCCATTTGGGAAGAAACGATCCGGAAACGGAGGAACGCAAATCACGGTATCTGGTGGAATTCTTTCGCGAGGTCGCGCAGAACGCCAGCTACTTGATTATAGCCGGAGACCTGTTCGACTTCTGGTTCGAATGGCGGTGGGTGATCCCGAAGCGAACGTTCCCCATTCTGCATGAGTTAAGATCCCTGGCGGACTGCGGAATCCAAATCCACTATCTCGCCGGAAATCATGATTTCCAATTGACCGGATTTCTGGAGGAAGAGATCGGCATCGCGGTGCATCCCTGCGACTTAGACATCACCTTCGACGGAACCCGGTTCTACATCTACCATGGGGACGGGCTGTTGTCGCGAGACAGAGGCTACCGCCTATTGAAACGTATCATCAGACATCCGGTGTCCGTAGCATTGTTTCGTCTGCTCCATCCCGACCTCGGGATCGGAATTGCCCGTCTGACCAGCCGCATGAGCCGAGATCACCTGTCGTTGAAGTACTCCGAGAAGGACCAGGCGGAGAATGAGGCGTTCGCGCTCAAGAAATTGAAATCAGGCTACGGTGCAATTATCCTGGGGCATTCCCATCTGCCAAAGCGCCTGGAATTCCCGGAAGGGGTGTATCTCAATCTGGGCGATTGGATGGAGCAATTCACCTATGCAGTTTGGGATGGGCAGCGCCTGAGTCTGCGGCGATGGCAAGATCACACGGAATTGAGATGATATGGCTCGGACGAAAAGACACGAGAGACGCTCAGGAAAGAATCCGGACCGAAGCCGGCGCCGGGAAGTAATCTGGTTTGGCATTGCCTTCTTCTGTTTAGGAGTCCTGTCATTGCTCTTGTTAGGCTACATCTTGCATCTATCCCATGATCTTCCGTCTCTGACACAGCTTGAGAACTACCAGCCCCGTCTGGTGACCCATATCCTGGGCAAAGACGGCACCGTCATTAAGGAATTGTACACACAGAAACGGTTCTTTGTACCTCTGGACAGCATTCCTCTGTCTGTCCAACACGCTGTGATTGCCACCGAAGACCGCAGGTTCTACCAGCATTGGGGCATCAATCTGCTGACGGTCGGTCGCGCTGCGATGGTCAACCTGGCGTCATTCAGTATCCGGCAGGGCGCCTCGACCATCACCCAGCAATTAGCGCGCAATCTCTATCTGAGTCATCGCCGTACCTTCGCCCGAAAGATCCGCGAAACCTTGACCGCTATCGAAATCGAGCGCACCTATTCCAAGCGCGAAATCCTGGAGATGTATCTAACCCAGACCTACTTCGGAAGCGGCGTGTACGGGATTGGTGCCGCCGCTATGAAGTACTTCTCCAAGCCCGTACAGAAATTGACAGTCTCAGAATCCGCCACTTTGATCGGGATATTGAAAGCTCCCGCCCGGTATAATCCTATCGACCAACCGGAAGCATCTCTCGCCCGTCGCAATATTATTCTCAATAGCATGAGAGTGTGCAATTACCTGACGGAAACGGAGTATCGAGAGGCAATCCAAGATAGCATTGTAGTAAACAACAGCCGCGACGTGGGCGACATTGGCATCGCGCCTTACTTCACGGAAATGGTGCGACAAGAGTTGGAGGGTCGTCAGTCGAAATACGGCTTCGATTGTTACCAGGACGGTTTGACCGTCGTGACCACTCTGGATCCCAGATTGCAGCGATTTGCCGAATTGGCTGTCAAGGAGCATGCTGCAATCTGGCAGCCGCGAGTTATGAAACGTTATCTGACCAAAGAGCGGAGCGAATTCGTCCGGCACAAGTATCCCAATGCCTCCTCGTTGGAAATGTTCGATATCCTCGAAAATCGAACCCGGATGGATTCGATCATACGTGCCGAGACCGTGTTGCAGGTGGCGTTCGTAGCCCTTGATCCACAGACCGGGCACATCCTGGCGCTCATCGGTGGTCGCGATTTCCAGAAGTACAAATTCAATCGCGCGACTCAAGCCCGCCGTCAGCCGGGCTCTACCTTCAAACCCTTTGCGTATATCGCTGCCATCGATAATGGGTATCCCTTGACGACCAGACTGTGGAATACGGATGTGGTCGCAACTCTCCCTGGCGGCAAGCGATGGACTCCTCCCAATTACGACGGATCACGTGGTGGGTTGACTACTCTGAGAGAAGGCATACGGAATTCCATCAACTTGGTGTCGGTGCGCTTGGTCCAGGAATTGGTCAAACCTATCCAGGTAGTCGCTTACGCACACCAGATGGGGATCCAATCGCCCCTGGACACCGTATCCGCTATCGTTCTGGGATGCAGCGGAGTGACTCCGATAGAATTGGTGTCCGCCTACAGCTCATTGGCAGCCAGAGGGCTGCGCGCCGAGCCCCTCGCTATTCGTCAGATTATCGACCGGCATGGCACTATTCTGGAAGACAATCTGCCTCGCAAAGAAGTGGCATTGTCCGAGGAAACGGCGTACTTGATGACGTCAATGATGGAGACGGCAATCGATCGTGGCACCGGTGGCAGCGCCCGCTGGAAATACGGATTCCGAGCCCCCGCCGCCGGAAAGACGGGCACCACCAACGAATTCACCGATGCCTGGTTCGTGGGCTATACGCCCGAATTAGCGGCTGGAGTGTGGGTGGGATTGGACGATCCGGGATTGAGTCTCGGAACCGGCGGGACCGGCGCCGGAGTTGCCTTGCCAGTCTGGGCACGATTCATGAAAATGGCGTACGATTCAATCGGGTTTGACTCACAAGACTTCCAAATGCCCGCCGGCATAGTCGAGATAAAAGTCTGCAAGGAATCCTATAATAGAGCCAGCGAGTATTGTCCCGACACCTACAGCGAGGTCTTCGCCCGGAAGAACCAATTGCGGGACGTCTGCCCGATCCACAGCCAAATCGGGCAATAGTAACCGAGGCTGCCGCAATGAGAGTCCCGCTATGTGTCATTGCCGCGAGAGGCTTGCCCTTGAGTGGCGGGAATCCGTAGAGTAGGTTGGGTTAGCCTTGCGTAAATCAACGCATTGAGCCATATGAAGGAGGCATTATGAGAAGACTGATTCTTGGTCTAATGGCGAGTATCATCGTTGGTTCGATGGGCTACGGGCAATCGCCGCAGCCTGCGGCAGACAAGTGTGTCACCTGCCACGAGCACACCAATCTGGGTCTGACGATGCAATGGCGGAACTCGGCTCACGCCGCCAACGGCGTGGCATGTCTCGACTGTCATCAAGCCGAGAAGACAGACGTGGATGCCTTCGTCCACGAGGGCGCTTGGATCGCGACCTTAGTCACTCCTAACGACTGCGGACAGTGTCATCCCGGCGAGATGGAACAGGTCGATGGTTCCTACCATGCCACGGCGGGACTGATCCTCGATTCCAACGACGCCTATCTGGCGCATGTTTCCGCTGGTCAACCCGCCGCGATTGCGGGCTGTGAGAGCTGTCATGGCAACAAGATCAAGATCGACCAGAATTCTCCTAACAAGCTCGCGCGGCAAAGCTGGCCCAATTCCGGAATTGGGCGGTTGAATCCGGATGGCTCGAAGGGCGCCTGCAATGCCTGTCATACGCGTCACTCGTTCTCGATTTCCCAAGCCCGCCAGCCGGAAACCTGCGGCAAGTGTCACATGGGTCCGGACCATCCGCAAAAAGAAGTGTACGAAGAATCCAAGCACGGGATCGCCTATTACACGCATTTGAATGCCATGAATCTCGATTCCAAGACCTGGGTGGTAGGTCAGGATTACTTTGAAGCGCCTACGTGTGCCACCTGTCATATGTCCGCCACCAAGACCCAGCCCTTGAACCACGACGTGGGTGTGAGGATATCCTGGACGCTGCGTCCGGTCACGTCGGTGCACAAGGACAATTGGCAGCAAAAGCGCAACAATATGAAAGAGGTCTGTTCCGCCTGCCACGGTCCGGTGTGGGTGGATGGTCATTACTACCAGATGGACGGTGCGGTACTCTTGTACAACGACAAGTTCGCGAAACCCGCCACCGACATCATGAGTATTCTGAGGAAGAACAATGCGCTTGCGAACAAAGCCGACTTCTCTAACGACATCGAATGGACGTATTGGGAACTGTGGCATCATGAAGGGAGGCGAGCTCGACATGGCGCCTCCATGATGGGTCCTGATTACACCTGGTGGCACGGATTCTACGAAGTTGCCAAGCACTTCTACTTCAAACTTGTACCGGAAGTCCGAGCCCTGAATAATGCAGAGGCAATCGCTTATGTAGATAGCCTGTTGACAAACGATCCCATGCACAATTGGCTCAGTCGTCAAAATGCAGACTTGAAGAGTGACATCCGATCCGGCAAGACGCAAGAGATCTACCAGCGCATGTTCCGTGCGGAATAACAAGTACCCCAACCTCTCAAGAACATTAAGGACCAATTCAAATTATGAATGCAAGGAAAATAACCAAAGACGTGTACTGGATGGGAGCAGTGGACTGGGACAGGCGGCTGTTCGATTCCCTGATCCCGCTTCCCGACGGGACAAGTTACAATGCGTATCTGATTCAAGGCAGCCAGAAGACATCTCTACTCGACACGGTTGACCCTTCCATGACTCACGTGCTCATGGCGCAGCTTGAATCGGTCGAGCGCGTAGACTATGTTGTTGCTCACCACGTTGAGCAGGATCATTCGGGAGCACTTCCGTTGGTTCTGGACAAGTATCCGAAGGCTAAGGTGCTGGTGACACCCAAAGGTAAAGAGATGTTGGTCGATCACATCCGCGTACCGGTGGACAGGATTAGAGCCGTCGAAGATGGCGAACTGCTTTCGTTAGGCAATAAGACGTTGAAATTCGTCCACACGCCCTGGGTGCACTGGCCCGAGACCATGTCCACCTACCTTGCGGAAGACCGCATCTTCTTTAGTTGTGACTTCTTTGGTTCGCATCTCGCCACCTCCGATCTGTATGTGACGGACGAGCCGCGCGTCTATGAAGCCGCCAAACGGTACTATGCCGAGATCATGATGCCCTTTCGCAAAATTATCCAGAAGAACCTGGACAAAATCAAGGATCTGGACATCGACCTGATCGCCCCCAGTCACGGTCCGATCTACAACCGCCCTGCCTTGATCACCGATGCCTACCGGGACTGGATTTCCGACGTGCCGAAAAATCAGGCGGTGGTCGCTTATGCATCGATGCACGGCAGCACCAAGAAAATGGCGGAATATCTGGTTGCCTCCTTGACCGAGAAAGGCGTCACAGTGCAGCAATTCGACCTGTCGGTGACTGACATCGGAAAACTGGCGATGAGCCTGGTTGACGCTGCGACGATTGTTCTTGGAACACCCACCGTGCTGGTCGGTCCACATCCCTTGGTCGCGTACGCTGCCATGCTGGCGAATGCTCTGAGACCCAAGCTGAAATTCGCATCGGTTATAGGTTCCTACGGTTGGGGCGGCAAAGCCGTTGAGCAAATTGCCGCTCTGATCCCGAACTTGAAAGTCGAAATCCTGAGCCCCATTCTTTGCAGAGGACTGCCAGGAGAAACTGACTACAACGAATTGGACAAATTGGCACAGACCGTTGCCCATAAACACAAGGAAGCTGGTCTGATGTAGCGGTACCAAGAGCCTCATCAACCATCACAATTACGAGGAGGATCAATCATGAAGATGCCATCATCAATGGTCATCGCAGTCGCAGCAGCCTTCGTGGTAATCGCGGCGCTACTTGTGGTTCCTGCAAGGACTTTCGCACACTGCGATACCCTGGACGGTCCCGTGGTGATGGATGCGAGAACAGCGTTGGACAATGGCGATGTGACACCGGTGCTGAAATGGGTGAGCAAGAACGATGAAGCCGAAATTCGTGAAGCGTTTCAGAAGACCCTGGCGGTGAGAAGCAGGGGTCCGGAGGCAAAGGAATTGGCGGACATGTATTTCTTCGAGACTCTGGTGCGGATCCATCGAGCGGGCGAAGACGCCCCATACACGGGTCTGAAGCCAGCCGGTACCGAGCTTGATCCTGCCGTGGTCGCAGCGGACAAAGCGTTGCAGAGCGGCTCAGTTGATGAACTTGTGAGAATGGTCAATGATGCTGTTGCCGCGGGAATTGGTGCGCGTTTTGCCCACGCCAGAGAAATGAAAGAACACGTGAATGAAAGCGTGGAAGCGGGACGCGAATACATTGAGGCGTACGTGACCTTCGTACATTATGTGGAGAAGCTGCATCTGGACGCAGCCGGTACTGCGGCTCATCATGCCGAGGCGGAACCTGGGGAAGAAAGTCACAAGAAGGAGCACTGAGGAGGCGACATATGACGCCGACAGAGATTCTCAGGCATGAGCACAAGATCATCTTGATGGTGCTCGACGCCGTGGAACGCGAAGCCAATTTGATGCGAGACACCGGCAAAGTCAATCGGGATCGGCTGGAGAAGATAATCGAATTCGTCCGGAACTTCGCAGACCGCTGTCATCACGCCAAAGAGGAAAATCAACTCTTCGTCAAGATGGGTGAGCGGGGCTTACCCAAGGAAGGCGGTCCGATTGGCTTGATCAGGGAGCATGAGGAGGGCAGACGCCTCATCAAAGCGGTCGCGGATGCCATTCCACAGGCTGCCCAGGGCGATGCAAAGGCGATAGCTGCGATTAGCGAGAACCTGATGGGATATGTGAATTTGCTCCGAGCGCATATCCACAAGGAGGACAATATCTTGTATCCCATGGCAGACCGATTCCTGACTCCTGCCGATCAAAAATCGCTGGCAGAGGCATTTGAGAGAATCGAAGCCGAGGAGATTGGCGAGGGGGTACATGAGAGGTACCACCAGCTCGCCCACGAGCTGGCAGAGGGATAGCGATCTTCCTATGGCGAACCGCCTATATTCCAAACTCCCGCAAAAAAGCCCTTGATTTTCAAGGGCTTTTGTCTTATCTTCAGGTATGTTGAACTGATTCGTTGCTCGCCATCGGCAATAGCGTCAACAAGTCCCTTCTTGTTATGTTCAGCGTCAAAGCAAGGGAGGCTGGTCAAAATGAGCAAGAGAAAACTCGAGCATACTCTCTTTGGGGATAAGTTGCCACCGGAGTTGGAAGATTATTTGTGGGAAACCAATCCCTGGTGGCAAGGCAAACCCATGCGACCATTACCACCGTTCCGCCGCTGGCTGTTCGAAACTACGTTGCAACGCCTCAAATCGGGACTTGCCCCAGTAACAGTCTTGAAGGGTCCGCGGCAAGTTGGCAAAACCACTCTTCAGGAACAGACCATCGAGCACCTGCTTCGTCAAGAGGCGTTGAATCCGAAACGGATCTTCAGAGTGCAATTTGATGAAATCCCGTCCCTCAGAGGGCTCAGAGACCCGATTCTCAGCCTGTGTCGTTGGTTTCAGGATAGGATTCTCGGTGGATCATTCAACGAGTGGGCGCACAGGGGAGAAAAGGTTCTCCTGTTCTTCGATGAAGCTCAGAATCTGATCAGATGGGCTGACCAGGTCAAGACCCTCGTGGATCATCATGATGTCCGCGTAATGCTCACTGGAAGTTCTGCGCTCAGGATCGAGCTCGGACGCGACAGCTTGGCAGGTCGCATTTCCGACTTGGAGTTGGGCACGTTACTGCTACGGGAGATTGCTGAAATGCGTGGTTTTGGTTCCCTACAGCCATTACTCCCGATGAATGGTCTGTCTCAGCTCAATGATGTGGGTTTTTGGAAAGTCCTGAAGGAGAGAGGGACGGAATTTGGACAGATTCGAAACATTGCCTTTGACACTTTCTCAGAACGCGGCGGTTACCCGATGGCTCAAGCACGGTTCGATCGTCCTTGGGAGGAAATAGCCGATCAATTGAATGAGACAATTATTAACCGAGTCATTCAGCACGATCTTCGTGGAGGAGAGTTGGGGGAAAAGGGACGAAAGCGAGACCCGAAATTGCTTGAGGAAGTATTTAGGCTATGTTGTCGATACGCGGGCCAAGCGTCGCGCCAGGCATTGTTCACAAACGAGTTGCGCTCTGCGCTCTCTGCCAATATTGGTTCGCAAAGGATTTTGGCCTACCTTCGCTTTCTCAATGATACGCTTCTGATACGATTGGTCAGTCCGATGGAGCTTAGACTCAAGAAGAGGAAAGGACAACCGAAAATCTGCTTGTGTGATCATTCGTTGCGTGCCAGTTGGCTTCAAGAGGTCGTTCCTATTACGCCCAATGGTCTGAGTGCCTCGCCTCATTTGAGTGATCTGGCAGGGCACTTGGCAGAGAGTATCACGGGTTATTTCCTAAGCACAATTCCTGGTCTGGACCTTGCTTGGTTTCCCGAGCGAGGTGCGGAACCCGAAGTGGACTTCGTCATGACGGTTGGAGAGCATCATATTCCGCTTGAGGTGAAATATCGTCAACGTATTGATGGGCACCGAGATACCTTGGGTCTAAGAGCGTTCATTGAGAAGACGGTCTACAACGCCCCGTTTGGTATTCTGGTTACGTTGACAGATGATGTTTCGGTTGATGATCCCCGAATTATTGCATTACCTCTTTCTTCGTTGCTGATAATGAGGTAGAGGATGAGACAATAAAGCCCACGATATCCAGGCGAGAAAGTGACCAGGACGAAACTATACATTAAACCGATACTGTATCAAATCCCCGTCTTTGACAATATAATCTCGTCCTTCTAAGCGCAGGACGCCGGACTCGCGGCACGCTGCGAAGGATCCACATTTCAAGAAATCATCCACATGCACGACCTCGGCACGGATGAAGCCCTTTTCCATGTCGGTATGTACCACTCCGGCGGCTTCCGGCGCTTTGGCGTCCCGATGAAACGCCCAGGCGCGGATTTCGTTCTCGTTCTGCGTAAAGAAAGACTGCAGCCCCAAAAGGTGATAGCTCGTCCGCAGAATCCGTTCCCGGGCGGGTTGATCGACTCCCAGATCTTCCAGGAAAGCCGCCACATCGTCCGCTTCCAGATCGCTCATTTCCAATTCGATGCCACCGGAGATCACGCAGACCTCCGCCGCTGAGGGGCTTACGCCCGCGGCTTGCCCCAGTAGTTCCCTGATCCTGGCAGCGGCTTGTTCGCCGTTCGATAGTCCGCCTTCGCTGACATTCAGCACTACCAGCAACGGCTTTTCCGTTAGGAGTTGAAATCCGCGGAGTTTTTTGACTTCCTCGCTGGTGAATGGCAGTCCTCGCAGTGGCTGCTCGTTTTCCAACGATTCCCGGCATTTGTGCAGCAATTCCAATTCGCGTTTGTCGTCCGCCGACATAGCATGTGGGTTCTTTTCCAGGCGCTTGATCCTGCTTTCCAGGATCATCAAATCGGAAAGCATCAGCTCGGTTTGCAGCATCGTCACGTCCCGAACCGCATCCACGGACCCTTCCGGATGCGGCACTACTTCGCTCTCAAATCCGCGCACCACCATCGCCAGCGCATCCACATTCTGCAAATGCACTCGGATCGTGGTGTTGAACCACTCTGACTGCCCTTCACCCCTGGAGACACCGGCTACATCCACATATTCCACGGTGGAGTACACCAGCTTCCGATCCGGCAGCTTCTCTGACAGAGCGATCAATCTGGCATCGGGTACTTCGGCGATCCCACGGTTGACGTCTTTGCGCCCCGGGGAAATCCCCATGCCGGCGTGCCCCAGCGTCAGAATGTTGAATAGGGTGGTCTTGCCCGACAGCGGCAATCCCAGAATGCCCATCTGCATTTTCCCCTCCGGGACAACAGAAGCGCGGTGGAAACCGCCTGAGGCGGTCAAGTCCGTCAGAGGCGGACGAGTTCACTTTCGATTATGCCCTATTGGAAAAGGGTCTGCAAAGCCACATAGCGTTCGTGCACAGTATTCAAATCTGCCAGGACGCGATCGTCGGGACCCTTTTTGCAGGATTTGGACAGACTGCTGACACTTTTCTGCAGAGCTTTTCGCGCCTTGCCGAAATCTTCTGCACTTACGCCATCAGGCGCGGCGCATTGCCCCAACGTCTTGGATGCATCAACCAGACTGCCGACGGTATTCCGCACGGTCTGGATATCTCCGGTTTGTCCTGCCATGTGCATCGGTGCCAGGACCACGTGGAAACTGTTGACTTCCTGCGCTCGGGTTTGCCCGCAGCCTGAGCCGCAATTGTGTTGCGCTTTCGCCTGTCCGATGCATCCGGCAGCCGCCGGACAGCCGCCGCAACCTGCTGCCTTTTCAGCCGATGTCACTCCGCAGCCCGGCATCGCAGTCTGTGGCGTTGCGATTGCCGGTGTTTGTGCGGGAGAATTCGCAGATTGAGTATAGTGCGCGGGATTGGCGACGAACGCATCCACGCAATGATTGGAGCAGAAATAGTAAGTTTGATCACCATGATGTGCCTGTATTGCCTGAACGGTCGGCACCGTCATCCGGCACACCGGATCAATAGCCGTCGATGGTTGCCCGAGGAGCGCGACGGTGATGCCCAGCCCCGTGAGTACCAGAATGAGTCCTGCGAGTACGCCTCGTTTCATGCCTTGTCGTCCTCCGTTGATTGGGTGTTTTGTTCGAATCCTCTAACGATGGAGTCGAGGATCTATCGAAGAAAAAATGGGCGGAAGCACCCTGCAACGGTGTTCCGACCCTCGGTCTATATCATTGCGTGATCTGTCCGGGAATCTCCAAATCGGACAATTCCGTCCTGGAAAAACCTTGGCTAAAAAGGTAACTGTTTTTTTCTTTCAAATCAAGCATTATTTCCAATCCTCTGCAATTCTCGTCTCATGATCATCACGATCCTTATTTCCGGCATGGTGGGGATGGCGGCTCAGATTATCAGTCTTCGGCAGCTCACCGCCATATTCCAGGGCAACGAGCTGACCATGGGAATCATGTTAGCAGCCTGGCTATGGTGGACGGCATTGGGAGGATGGATTGGCTCTCGGCTCAAACGCGGCGAAATCCCGACTCTGGGATTGGTGGTGATGATCCAGGCAGCGTGTGTTCCCTTGGCTGTCTTCCTCATTCGGTCGTCACGGGCGATATTGGGAATCCAATCCGGTCAGATCGTGGGCTTGTTCCCGATCCTGACGTCGGCTTTGATGACGCTGCTTCCGGTTGCGGTGCTCACCGGATTCTGCTTCTCCTTGGGCTGCCATGTCTGCCGGGGAATACTGGGCTCGGTGGCAGACAACAAGCCTATAGAAGTCAAATGGGTGTACGTAGCGGAATCAGCCGGTGCGGCACTCGGCGGTCTGTCAAGTTTCTTCTTGGCGCCCATCGCTGGGACAATTCCGTGGGCGTTTGTCATCGCCGGCTTAGGTATCGGAGCCGGAATCTGGACGTGTCTCAAATTCAGTGTCGCTGGACGTTTGCTGTGGGGAAGCATGCTGATAGCGGGTATTGTGGCTGCCTTTTCCTTGGGAACCCAGCTTGAGACTTCAACTTTGGCTCCTCTGTTCGCCGGTCAGAAGATTGTCGCCGAAAAGGAATCGCCTTATGGGCAACTGGTCGGGACCAAGCTTTCCGAGCAGACTACATTATACATCAACGGCATTAAAGAAGCCAACGTGCCCGATCCATTTGCCGCAGAAGAGGTCGCTCACATTCCCCTGGCTCTGCATCCCGATCCCCGAAACGTAATCCTGATCGGCGGCGTGGTTGGAGAGACGCCCCGGGAAATTCTCAAACACCCTTCGGTAACGAGTCTGGATCTGGTGGAATTAGATCCGAATTTGATTCGCATGGCTGGATCGGTACTTCCGGATTCGATTACGACGATCTTGCGGAATCAGAAGATCACGATTCACACCATGGACGGCAGGAGGTTGATGACCACTTCGGATCGAGAATACGACGTGGTGTTGGTCAATCTGCCCGATCCGCTGAGCGCCCAAATTAACCGCTTCTATACCATTGAATGGTTCCAGATGGTCCGGCGCCATCTGACCGACCGAGGTGTGTTCTCCTTCAGCGTTCACTCGTCGGAAAGCTCAATGAATCGAGAGCAAGCCGCATTTCTGGCGTGCATCTATCGTACGCTGACACAGGGTTTTCCCTATGTAACAGTATTGCCTGGCGCCAATGCCCGCTTCCTGGCATCACGGGATTCCACCGTGCTGCAATTCGACGCAGATACAATTCTCCGGACTCTGCAAGCTCGAGGTGTCCATACCCAGTACATTTCTTCCGCCTACCTCCCCGATATCCTGCAGCCTTTCCGGATGCAGCAATTGGAGGATCGGATTCGGCAGCCGCACCCCGAAATCAATCGCGATTTCAAGCCGGTAGGTTACTACACCGGATTGGTGCTGTGGGATACTCATTTTCGCACGTCGCTTCGACCGGTGTTCGAGCGGCTGCGGAACGTGCCTTTCGGTGCTGTAGTTATGGTGCTGGGGATTTCGGGACTATTGCTCTTCGGACTCTCACTATTCAAGAGGGGCAGGGGGGAGACGACCTTGCCGTTAGCGCTCAGAACCGCAATTGTGGCAGTAGGAGCCTCCGGCATCGGCATGGAGATTCTGGTGATCATCGCATTTCAAGTAATATTCGGAGTCGCGTACGGCTGGGTAGCGGTGATCGTCACTGCCTTCATGGCAGGGTTAGCGGTTGGCGCCAGATTGGTCCCCATCGCACGAGTCAGTCGGATGTGGTTCGTGCTGGTTCAAATCGCAATGGCAGCGACGCCTCTGGCGTTGTGGTTGCTGATTTCGCAATCGAAAGGACTGGTGGGACATCCGGCGTGGGTGGGTGGCATATTGTTCGGAGTGGCTGGAATCGTGGTAGGAGCCATCGGAGGCGCTCAGTTCCCGATTGCAGCGTCATTACTGATGGCATCTTCGGGTGGCAACCGCTCCTCAGCTCAGCTCGGCGGCGGCTTATATGCCCTGGACCTCTTGGGGTCATCTTTGGGCGCAATTGTCCTCTCCGCACTTATTGTCCCCTTGTGGGGCTTAGACAATGCGTTCTTGATTCTTGCACTTATCAATGTCATCCCCTTGGCTTTCTTGTTCCTGTTAGGTTTCAAGCGAACTGTAACCTGGAAGACATGATTATTGGGCTGTCAAACGAGTCGTTTGACAGCACTCAAGGCCGTTACTCTGATAGTCTTTGGCTACAATTCTATGATCTGCCAGGTGTCCAATTTCTTGATATCGGCGTCAGTCGGATATATGAAGTCCGGACGCTTCAGATGGACAATGGCGCACCATCGCTTGCTGTGGAACAAGGATTTGTCGATCTGGAATTCGAATCCGTCCAGCGGCAAGATTCCTCGTTCCCCTTCTCGTACCACCATCCCGACCACGTTGGCAGTCCACAACTGGTTTCCGCCCCAGGTCGGATCGGGCCATTTGCCGTTGTGGAATTCGCTCTGCGCAATTGCCGAGGATACATGCAGCATCTTCTGCGAAAACGAAGACTCGGCAAGGTACAGGTCGATGCCGGTGTGCATGGTGTCCACGAATTCGATGCCCAAATACAGATACTTGTCGTCCTGCTTGGCGTACAGATTGACGAGATGATCGACCGGCGTCTTGACCGCGTCGCTCCATTCGTTTTCCCCGAACTTGCCGTTGGACAAGATATTCCGACCGTACCCCACCTTGATGGGCTCCGAAGCCAAAGCGATGGACGCGACGGTCAATGACAGAACCAGCAGTCGAATCGTCATGATACCTCTCAAATCGGTGGGATCGTGCTGCTATCGAAGATCACTAGAGAATCGACGGAATCCTCGAGAGCAGGGGAGAGTCATTTCAGGTAGTATCGCATAATGGGTCGAGTGTCCGACCGCCTCAATACCTCTTGAAATCCCGCTTTCCAGAATGCGGACGCCAGTCCGGTCCATACAAACGGATCAGGCAGTTTGGGCTGTCTTGGCTCGTAGGGGTACCCCTCCAGGATATTGCAGCCTTGTCGTCCGGCATATTCAATAGCAGCTTCGAGGAGCCTAACAGTGACGCCCTTGCGACGGTGGGATTTTGCGACGAAAAAACATGTTATTGACCACACCGGATTGTCGTCCACTGGCTGCAATACTCGGGTGCGTTCCAATCTCGGAAACTCGGCGCGCGGCGCCACCGAACACCAACCGACAGCCTTGTCGCCATCATAAGCCAGAATCCCGGGGACGTTACCCGAATCCACGATCGCCTTCATTCCATTCCTGTTCCCCTCGCCCTTCAGGCGATGGAATTCGGAAGCCGTCAGTCTCCACGACATGCACCAACAGCCGCCGCATGCTCCCCGGACTCCGAATAGCGTTTCGAAATCCTGCCACCGGTCGGGCGTCAGAGGACGTATTTGAAGATCCATATGATCACCAAGGTATTTTGTGTCATTCCCGCGGAAGCGGGAATCCACGCGTAGGCGCCGACTTGTCGTGCGCCCGTCCGCTACAGACTATTCAGGGAGTGCCGCAGGGTGTCCTCACCCTGCGGTTCTCGTCGTGCGCATTGTGGCATGGGCGTCCCGCCCATAACCTCGAACGTTCTGCCTGCACCGTTGACGTGTCATTCCTGCGTACACAGGAATCCGCTATCTTCCCCCCTGCGCAGCAGGGGGGAAAACGAAGGGGGGTCGGCTTAAGGGGATTCCTTTGCGCGCTTTGCGCCTTTGCGTGAGATCCCCTTCTACAGACTGTCAATCACCGCCTTCAGCTTCGCCTGCACTTCTTTCGCCACGTTTTCCAGTTTCGGGTTCTGGACGGCTTGCATCGAAGCAATCGGGTCGATGGCAGCGACCTCCACTTTGCCGGGCGCCAGCTCCTGGACAACGACATTGCAGGGCAGCATAGTGCCGATCTTGTCTTCCGCCAGCAGCGCCTGATGCGCAAAAGGCGGATTGCATGCGCCCAGAATCCGGTAGTTCCGAAACTCCACGTCCAGCTTCTTCTTCAACGTTTCCTTGACGTCGATTTCCGTCAGGATCCCGAAACCTTCTTGCCTCAACGCCTCGGTGACCCTTGCGATGGCGTCTTCGAAACTCAAAGACATCGTCTTGTTGAAATAGTATGCCATGACTTAACTCCTTGCAATCGCTGTAAGTTGCGGTTGCCGTCACGCCTTGGATTCGTTCTCGCGCAATCCGTGTTCCCATTCGTATCGAACCGTCACCATCTGTGACCACCACCCGCTGAGTCCGTAATCTGTGTACAGGTATTTGGCGGTCAGTTTGTGACCTTTAGCCTTTCTATCGAATTTGTCCAGGATCCTGAACCAGTCCTGCCACGACTTCCCCGTTGCTTTCCGAACGGCTTCGTCGCTGATTATCCTCGTGCCTTTGACTTGCTTTTCCATGGTCATTGCCTCATTTCATTCCATACCAGGGACCCGCCTTGAAATCGCTGGAGAACACATCGCGGTCTTCCTTGTTCTTGATTTTCCCGCCCGCGTCCTGTGTCAACTTCAAGTATTCCTCGCATTTGGCTTTGTTGCCGGCGGCAGCATACGCCCGAGCCATACCCTCGTAGGCATACGCCAGGTCAAAGTCAATCAACGCCTCTGCCTGGGTCACATCGAGACATCGATTGGCGTAATGTATCGCCGGATCCACTTGCTTCAGGACGGCATACACATGCGAAATCAACCAGAAACCCCGCGCCACGTTGACGGGTTTTCCCACCACGCTCCAGTGGTAGAACGACGCATGGGCGGCGTGGATCATCATCTCGTCGTCTTCCCGGGTCCGATCCGTTTTCGCCAGCAAGTCCCACACCTTGTTGTTCAACGTTGCCGCGAAATACCGTTCCGCCTCATTCAAGCTGTATCTTAATTCCGCAGCACTTTCTTTCTGCAATGTATCTTGAGCCATGGTATCTCCCAGTGTAATGACGTTCAACATTATTGCCAGAATGGCAATTATCGCTGTACTTGTCACACTCATTTCCCTATCGTCCCTTGAGATTGTTTCGTTAGGAATCCTCGAGCGACCTGCCAGAAAACAACGATCCAAACCACAAATTCGGTTTGGATAACAATCGATATATCTGGACGTGACGGGGAATCTTTCTTCACCCGAGCCAACCAAGATCCAGCATAATACTGCTTTCCGCCCAAAAAGATCCCCAGGATTGTGGCAGTCCGGGTCAGGCATCTTCGCCGCAAAGCCAGTTGCAGGCTTCCGAATCTTAGCTTTTGATCTTGCGCTTGTCGATAGTGATGGGCTTCCACCCATCCTCGGTCAGAATCATGATTCCGGTCGGGACATATTCCGGCGGCTCTTCGACTTCCGGTTTTTCGGCGGCTTTCTTAGTCACGGGAGATTTGGGGGCGCGTCTTTTGGTAATTTGAGATAGCGGAATGATGCCAGGCTTCTTGGTCGCGGCAGGTTTTGTTTTTTTCGCGACGGGTTTCTTTGCCGGACTCGGGACCGTCTTTCGAAGACTCGACATCTTGTTGATGACTGACTTCACCGTGACCCCAAAATGCTTCGCCAACTCAGCATTTGACACTTTCCCATAGTGACTTGTTAGATATTTCTCATCTTTGGGTGTCCAGATCTTTGCCATATGACACTCCTTTTGTACGAGTTTAGTGTTCGATATCGACTCTGAGATCTTGCAGATTACAGCTGTTTCCAGCTTTTCCATGCCCAGTGGAAGAAACCGCCTTCTTCCTTGAAACTCTCGAAGGTTGTATAAAGCACCGGAATCAGGTACAGCGTGAAAATCGTCGAGCTGATCAATGCACCGATGGATACGATTGCCATGGGCGCTCGGAATCCGCCGCCAACCCCAATTCCCAGCGCCAGAGGCAGCATACCCAAAATCGTGGCGATAGTGGTCATGATAATCGGTCGGAGCCGGACCGGGCACGCCGCCAGAACCGCTTCGCGCAATCCCAATCCCTCCGACCGCTTGACGTTTGAATAGTCAATGAGCAAGATGCCGTTATTGACCACGATTCCCACCAGCATCACGAACGCCATCAACGAAAACATCGAAATAGCTTTGCCGGTGAGAACCATGATCACGGCAGCCCCGATTAGACCCAGGGGCAGCGTGAACATGATGGTAAATGGTTGAAGCATCGATTCCAACATCGCTGCCAGGAGCATGTAGGTCAGGATGATCGCCAGGATCAACGCCTGGAAGATATACGGAAATTCCCGAGTCATGAATTCCGCCTGACCTCCCATGTTCAAGCGGTATCCTTCGGGCCAGAGAAGTGACTTGCTTGCTGCTTGGATGTCGTTCGTAACATCTCCAAGCGGTCTGCCAGCCAGATTTGCGGTGACAATCACTTCCCGTTGCTTGTTTTTTCTGAGGATCTGCGTGGGTCCGGAAACGTGCTTGATAGTGGAAAGCTCCGGCAGCGGAATCCAGCCATTATTGGTCTTGATCTCATAACTCTCAAGCTGCTCGACGCGAGAACGGTCTTCCGGAGCGAATTGCACTCGAATATCGTATTCGTCCTCTCCTTCGCGATACTTGGAGGCTACTTGACCCTCGAGCCCGAATCGCATGGTCATTGCGATATCCTGCGCCGACGATCCTCGAGCGGCGATTCGGTCCCGAAGAGGTCCTACTGCCACTTCCGGCTTGCCGGTTTTCCACGAACGTCCGACATCGACGGTGCCGCGCGTTTCGTTGACCACTTCCATCACCTGTTCCGACAAATCCACCAATTTGGCCATATCCTCGCCGGTGATCTCGATCTGAATATCGCTTTCTCCGCCACCGCCAAAATGCGAAGCCGGGGTCAACACCATATCTGCCGCCGGAATATCTGCAAGCTGGTGTCGAAGAGAACCGATGACCTGGTCGGTAGTGCGAGTCCTATTCTCCTGTTCCACCAAATTCACATAGACATATCCCAACTGCGTTCCCTCATTGCTGCCCATTTCTCCGGTCTCAGTGGTTCCGCTCATCGAATACCACGATTCCACTTCAGGAGTCGCCTTGATAGTTCCTTCTACTTTCTTGACCACCCCGTCCGTGACTTCCAACCGGGTTCCCGGAGGCATCTCTACGGAAATCGAAAATGCCCCTTCGTCACTCTTGGGGAAGAATTCCGACCCAACGAATCGGAACAAACCCATGCTGCCAACGAAGATGACCAATACTGCCAGGACGAACACGAATCGGTGGCTCAAGCACCATGCCAGTGTGTTCCGGTAGCTTTCCTCCAGATTCTCATAGAACTTGTCCCATGCCACGAAAAGCTTTGCCATCAGTCCCGTGGCTTGGAATACCAATGTCACGAGAAATCCAACCAGCGCGATGGCGAACCAGACGTGACCCAGGAGGAAATATATCCCCAATCCTGCCAGCAATGCCAGGATCGCGTATAGCTGCCATTTGATTTTCCGGGAAGCCAGGATTGGAACCAGGGTGAACGAAATCAGGAGTGAGAACAACGTGGCGAAAGTCACGGTCAATCCGAATTCCCGGAAGATGCGCCCGACGATTCCCGACATGAACGCAATCGGCGCAAAAACCACGATGTTGGTGAGAGTGGAAGCTGCCACCGCCAGTGCAATTTCCGAAGTTCCTTTTGAGGTCGCTTCAGCGCTACCGAGACCTTGAGCCTCATGTCGGGTGATGTTCTCCAGGACCACAATCGAGTTATTGACTAATATTCCGACCGAAATCGCCAGACCCATCAATACCATCACATTGATAGTAAATCCTGCCATATCAACCAATAAGAACGTGGCAACAATGGAAGCCGGCATCGATACCGCCGCGATAACCGTCCCGCGCCAGGAATGCAAGAACAAGAACAGCACCAACGCGGTGAGCAGAATTCCCAGCATGATGTTCGACGCTACTTCCATGACAGAATCTTTGATGAATTGGGAAGAATCCCGAGCGATTGCAATCTCCACGTCGGGCGGAACGATCTCACTCAACGTAGCGATCTCTCGCCGCACTTCTCGAGCAACCTGAACGGTATTGGCGCCAGATTTCTTGACAAGCGACATTCCTACCGATGGAGAATTCTTGTATCGAGCCAATTCCCTGACTTCGGCAAAGGTATCCTCTACATTGGCGATCTCACGCAGACGGACCGGGTCACGATCTTGCACCGGAATCTGCAATTCCCGCAGCTCATTCAGAGAAGCAAATTCCCCTGCCAACCGGATCGTGAAGTCTTTGCCTCCTTCTTCGATGCGACCGGAAGGGAGGTTCAAATTGGCGCTGGCGATGGTTCCGATGACCTGAGGAAGGGAAATATCCAGGGCGCGAAGCCGATCACGGGACACCGAGACTCTTATCTCCCGTTGTTTTCCTCCGACCAGGTCAATGGACGCCAAGCCTTCGATTCTGGACAGGCGCTGTTTGATGATATCGTCAGCGATCTTGTACGTCTCTTCCGGAGGTCGAGGCGAAGTGACCGCCAGATTCATGATAGGGCTGGCGCCGAAGTCAAACTTCTGAACTATCGGATCCATGGCATCTTCAGGCAAGCTGGAGCTCACCAGACTGAGCTTGTCTCGCACATCCGTAGCCGCCACATCCACATCGACACCCAATGAGAACTCTAATACCACGTTTGCGACCCCTTCCGATGCAAACGAGTAGATATTCTGGATTCCCGCCAGACTGCCGACCTCATCCTCGACAGGCTTCAGAATCAGCGTTTCGATTTCCTCGGGACCGGCGCCGGGATAAATCACGGTGATGCTCACGTAGGGGAAATCGATCTTGGGCATGATGTCGATGCCCAGCCGGCTGGTGGAATAGATGCCAAGCACGACCAAACTCAGCACCACCATGGTGGTCAGGATCGGTTTCTTGATGGAGAGGTCACTCAGAAACATCGCCAGCCTCCCGAGATGACGACACGATCTTGACCTTCTCACCCGTCTTCAAGCGGTTCATACCATACACGACAACGGTGTCGCCGAAAGCCAGTCCGCTCGACACCTCGACTCTGTCTCGATTTTCTCGTCCAATTGAAATTGGCATCAGCAGAGCCAACCCGTTTTCGATGTGGAAGACGAACGGCTTGTCGTTCTGGAAAATGATGGCGTCACGAGGGATCACCAGCACATCGGGAATGGACTCCGTAATGACTCTAACTGACACCAACTGACCCGGGTGCATTGACCCTGTGCGATTATCCGCCCTGGCGATGACCTTATACAAATGCGATTCCTGGTTAGCAGAGAGCGCGATTTCGTCGACGACTCCCGAGATCGCCGAGTTGTTATCCGAGGAGGGATCGCCTTGACCATAAAACAAGGCTGTCTGACCCACCTTGATGCGTTGGCGGTCCGCGTCGCCCACCCACAATTCGCATTTGATCCGATTGATCGCTGAAATGGTTACCACCTGCTCGCCCGGGGTAACAACCTGCCCGGCTTTGATCATGACATCGGTGACGATTCCCCCGATGGGTGCTGTGATTTCCACCAGTTCCCTGGCGTTGGAGAAATTAGTTTGAGCGATGTCTCGGGCTAACGCTGCCTGGTCGTAAATCTGCCGAGAGACCGCTCCCTGGTCGAAAAGTGCGCTGACCCTGGCGAATTCCTTTTCCGCATTATCAAACGCAAGCCTGGCTTGTTGGTATTGAGCCTGGGGATTGGACTTATTCAACACTACCAAGACATCGCCGGGCGAGACCGCCTCTCCCACCTTTACGCGAATCTCCGACACGGTTTCCATCAAATGAGCGATGGCTGAGGCTTGGGAAAATCCTTCCACCTCACCGCTGAATTCCCGCGAATACACCAGCGTGTCTTTTCGGGCGAGCAAGACCTCCACTGGAACCCCTTCTGCCCTTTGAATGTCCGAAATGGACTGCGCCGCAGTCTCTTTTTGATGGGTGCTGATCTTATAGATGATTGCCGCCAGCAGGACTATCACCAGAATAATGACGATGGCTTTCTTCATAGGTATTATTCCTCAGTCTCATCGGGAGTCAATCCGAATTGTCCTAATGCCCTTTCTAATGCGAATATCGCGACCCGTTGATCGTAAACCGACTTCAGATACTCCGTCTTAGCGATGCTGAGCGCCAATTGAGCGTCCAAAATCTCCAGTAGTGTGGATATGCCGTTTTCGTAACGAACTTCTGCGATGCGGAGTCCCCGCTCGGCTTGTTCGATGGTCTTCTCCTCAGCATCCAGGCGCTGGTTCGCCGTCTTGATATTATCCAGGATTCCCTGCAGCTCCAGCCGAAGCCCATCGTGGAATTGGACTTCTTGGTGGGAGAGCTGGTGCCCTGCTGCCTGTACCTGCTGCTTGCGAGCACTGGTCCGAAATCCATCGAACAATGGAATCGAGACCTGCAGGAGTGCGGATACGCTTCGATTCCATTGATAATCCTCGATTTGAAAATCCGGCGCTTGGGACTGCCAGGTCACATTGCCCGACAAATACAGATTGGGCCAATAGACGTTGCGCGATTCCGCCTTGTACTGGATCGAATTCAATCGTTTCTGCAAATCGATAATCTGCTGCTCTGGGCGGTTTCGCAGGGCTTCCAAATACGCGTCAGCCGTTTCCGGGAATTGCCGTTCGATAGGGACCAGCTCACCTTGGAATTCCGCTCCGGCGCTTAGATCCAATCCGAGACGGCTTTTCAAGGCATCCTCCGCCAGACGCATCTGATTCTCCGCCTGCATGACTCCCGGCTGCAAATTCGCCGTCTGAACGTCGGCGCGGATCACGTCGTATTCCGACACTTGACCCTGGTCAAATAGGTCGTGGACGCGGCTGGAATGCTTGACCGCCAGCTCGTAATTCTCCCGGGCGACGCTCAGGAGCGATCTCGCCAGCAGCACTCCGAAAAAGTCGCTGGCGACCTGGTATCGAAGCGTAATTCCTTCGGAACGCAGCGACTCCTGGCTCAGGTTGCGATACAACCTGGCGGCTTTCAGTCCCAGCCCTATCTTTCCCGCCAGCCACAGGGGTTGCTGAACTTGCAGGATGCCGGTGTAGGCGTTCGCCTCGCCGATCTTGAACGCTTGCGTCACCTCATTGCCCGTGTTGGGATCGGACATGGTGATATAGAACACCGGCGTCTCGATGTTGCGTTGATATTGACCCATAGCCGAGACGTTAGGCAAGGCACCAGACCATGCCTCACGAACCCGACCGTCCGCCACGATCACTTGCTCCCGGGCGATCCGCAAGTCTTTGTTGTACCTGGCAGCCAGATTCCAGGCATCCTCCAGAGTAATGACAGACAGCGAGTCGCCTCCGATTTCGATGGCATCCGCGCGATACGACACAATACCCCCGATCGCGAATAACGCCGATAGCATTACGGACAGTGAATTCCGTGCCTTCAGTAGATTACCTCGTATAATTTGCATGTTGCCGGAATTAGATCCTCTTCACCTCTATTGAATGATTATCGAAACTCCTTCAACCGATCAGCCAGTCCTAATGCCAGGGCGGTGACGTCATTTCTCACCGCATCGTACACATCCAACGACCACACCTTGACATAGAAATCATCTTGCACCCACATGACCATGCCCGCGCCGTAGTAGGAGGCGTCGCCCACGGCGGCGGTGTCCCCCAGCGCTCTTGAGGACAGAAGCATTTGGGAAACCAAGAGCTCAAGCGCCTCTTGGTGGCTGGCAACACGATAGACTTCTGCCTTGAATTCCCGACGGTCTTGCAGCATCAAATCGGCGGCGACAAGCCAGTCCCAGCCGTGGTCAAAGTACAATTCCGCGCCGCCATCCATGTAGTCATACATCTGTTGACGAGTCTCGATTATCTCACGATCCGTAACCTCGGCGCCAGCTATCATAGTGCCGGGCGTCAAAAGGTCTGTGACCGGCTTCTTCGCCCACAGCCCAGGCGTCGAAAAGAGCATCAAGATCATGACCAGAGATGGCGCGCTGCGCAAAAACATAAGCCTGCTGTTGCTAAAGGTAGTGGCGTGAAATGCCCCGCGATTCCGAGTCTTAACATCTTCTGCTGCAGAATATGGGAAACGTTTCCGACAAAATCTGGAAATTGTGAAATTCCGAACATGGCGTCCCTACAATTACCTCTTGTACCGGATCTTTCTGAGGAAGTCCTTCCTGATGTCGATATGAGTCTGGTCTTCCACGCCCAACGGAGTCTCGCCGTCGATGACCCCAAGCACTCCTCGACCTGCCGCTGTTTCCGCCACGATGGCTTCCACCGGATTAGCAGTGGCGCAAAACACGGTGCACACTTCCTGGCAGGATTTGATAGCATCCAGAACATTGACCGGAAACGCCTTCCGGATCACAATGACAAAGATATGACCTGCCCCGACCTTCTGTGCGTTGCGAATTGCCGCCTGACGGAGCTCTTCCTGGTTGCCGTCATGGCGGATCAGCCGATCCTGACTGGCTTCGCAGAACGCGATGCCGAATTCGATTCCTGGAACCGATGTCACCATTGCCTCCGCCAGGTCTTCCACGGTCTTGATGAAATGCGACTGCCCGAAGATGATGTTGCAGTCTTTCGGGATTTCCAACGGGACATTGTGCAGTTCCATTATTGCCTCTCTCGAATCAAGAGCCTCAATCGTGTGGATCATCCCAGTCTGGAGATACGCCTCGTCATTCTGCTCGCCGCCCAACTGGCATTATTGCAAGCGGCGTTTCGCTGATTCCTATTGCATCTTGCACCTCGTCATCGGAAAACGCGCCGATCAAGACCGTCGCCAATCCCAGGCTTTCGACCTGGAGATAGATATTCTGCGCAATGGCGCCGACTTCCTCCGCAACATAGCGGTCAGTCCGCTCGCCATATTTCTTGGAAGTACGTTCCATGACCGCAGTGATGATGACGGTTGCGGATGCCCTGGTGAGCGATCCCTGTCCCAGAGCAGCTTGAGCGATCTTGTTAGCGAGCGATCCCTTCGCGTGCAGCGTCAGGGAATGCCCTTGCGGGGTGTAATGATACAGCCCCGGCTCTAAAGCGTCTACATTCTCGGCGGCGAGGTAGATTTCGATAGGGTAGAGGGCGCCAGCCGATGGAGCAGTGCGATACTTGCCCTTTGCGGTAATCCCTTGCGCCGCCCACAGGATCTGCGACACCTGCTGCAAAGTCACCGGACCCGGCGCCAGGTCTCGTCGAGAACGTCTGAGCGATAGCGCCTCCTCCAAAGACATGCTGCCGGTCTTGGCAGGCTCGGGCAGAGCAATGGACTTGCTCATCTGCGATTCCTCGCTGCTCTCCTGGCTATGACTGGGACACGCGCAAATCATGAGTAGCGTCATCAATCCGATTATCAGGTGTCTTATTTCCATCTGTCGTCAACTCTTGAATCCGGTCACGAAGAGACGCTGATGATGAAAGCAGCGCCCAGCGCCGCTCCGACTGTGCCCGCCATGATATCCTTGAGGCTGGCTTGGTGGCGCCTGGGATGCTTTGAGTCAAACCATTCCTTGATCGCCCCAACTCCCAGCGGGATCGAAATCCCGATCGCGATAGCACTTCTGTCTGGATTATCCAACATGTTCCTTGCGATACCGGTAGCGAATCCTGCGATGGTGAAGCCCACTGCCGCATGAGTCATCTTGTCCACCCCCCACCACGAGTCTTTGACACGCAGTCGCGTGGAATCGGGATTCGCAGCGGTCGTTACGCCTGCTGCCATCGAAGTCATCACCAACGCAAGAACGAGTAGCTTTGCAGCGTTCCACATCAGAAGCCCAGATCCTTTGCGACCCGCTGCATTGCCTTCAAGGACAAGTCCAGGAAATCATCCAGCTCGATACCGAGTTCTGTGCAGGATTGAATCTGCTCGCGATTGGCGCCGGCGGCAAACCGCTTTTCCCTGAACCGCTTCTTCAGGAACTCCACATCCATGTCCGCCAATTTCTTGGTGGGATGCATCAGCACCGCTGCCACCAACAGACCGGTAATCGGATCGGCAGCGTAGATCGCTTTGTCCATCACAGACTCTCGGGGCGCATGTCCGGCGTGAGCTTTGATGGCATGGAACATCTCCGCAGGCAGGTTGTATGGCTTCAGCAGTTCCTCAGTCACGAACCCGTGTCGAGGGAAGTCATTGACCGTCTGGTCGTAGTCCAAGTCGTGAAGCAATCCCGCCATCGCCCACAGATTCGGATCCTCGCCCAGCCGTATCGCCAACGACTGCATGACCGCCTCCACTGCGATCATGTGCTTGCGCAGATTCTTATTGCTGACCTGCGTATTGACCAAGTTCAGAGCTTCTTCTCGATCCATGTTCGTCCTCTATGGATTCCTGGCACGATAGTCAAGAAATAATGTTAAGGACAGCCCGATCACCCGTCGATCCGTGTCGATATCCGGCTCAATCCTTGCGGATAAATCATCGCTGACGTCGAATTGCGACAGATGTGCATCCACAAATGCATCCCCCATCGACAGCAGTGTGATCCCGAACAGCCACCACAGCAGCCGATTCCGGTCGCTCTTGTAGAAATCGGCAACTACGTCATCGCCCAGGTCTCGATAGTGGTGGTAGCGGTTGTTCTGAACGTGCGCGCCGTACACGAACGACAGTTGCGTCCCCGCGTACACCAATGCCTTGAGATACTTGCCGTTGTATAACTGCCCCCAACCCGGCACTAACATGGAACGGATCAAGGCTCCGGAAGGCGACTTTGCCTTCCGTGGCGGCGCGACCCTCGTGGAATCCGCCGGTTGCGCATGCAGCGCCAACGGCAACAACAGACAGCTTACAACAATTATCGTGCGGAGATTCCGGCGCATGTCAGGGAAGCACCGCGATGCATTCGATCTCCACCAGCGCATTTTTCGGCAGACGAGCTACCTCGACCGCAGACCTTGCCGGAGGCGGATCCGGAAAAAACTCGGCATAGATCCGATTGACTTCCGCAAAGTCATCCATGTGCGCCAGGAAGACAGTGGTCTTGATCGCATTCTCCGGTCCGGTGCCGGCGGCTCTAAGAATTGCCGTCAGGTTCTTCAACGCCTGGCGTGCCTGATCCGCGGCAGTCGTGCCGGCAAATTCCCCCGTGGTTGGATCCAATCCGAGCTGACCGGCGGTGAAGACCAAACGCCCCTCAGCGACTATCGCCTGGCTGTAGGGTCCGATGGCAGCGGGAGCATCTGATGTAACGATTGGTCGTCTCATAATGGCTTTGGCATTGTATTAGTCTTGTCACATGTGCGATCATTCGGTCGGCTTGTCCGGATTTTCCGGTAAGTCCTCGAACTCGGCATCTTCGATGTCCTCACTTCGGACCGGGAAAACCCGCTTCGGTTCTTCCGTTTTTGACACGTTCGGCTTGGATTGCTGCCGCCCGATTTGCCTGAAGAATGCTCCGATACTCTTGACCAGTAAGTACAGGATTAAGTATAGCGCCACCAGGAAAAGCAGAGTGCGGAGAATCATGATCGCTCGGTCGTTACGCGGAAGTCTCGGGATTGTAGTACCTAATTCCAGTGATAGGGCGCATGATGATTCCGATCAGATTTTCCAGGTCTTTCGGATTATTGACGAAATCGATCCGGGTGGCATTAACAACCAGAAGCGGCGTCTCATTATAATGAAAGAAGAAATGATTATAAGCCTCGTTCAATGTCCGTATATATTCCTCCGACATTGGCTTCTCGTAAGACCGGAATCGGATTCGGATGTTCTTCATTAATCGCTCCGTGCTGGACTGAAGGTAGATTACAAGCCCGGGCTTGGGAATATGCGGCTCCATCAATTCCACGATCCGATCGTACAATAGAAGCTCGTGCTCCGAGAGATTGATATGTGCAAAAATCTTGTCCTTGGCGAACAAGTAATCCGCGACGACTACAGGGTGGAACAAGTCCTGCTGGGGAAATTTCTTTTGCTGCTGATAACGGCTGAGCAGGAAAAATATCTGGGTCTGGAATGCGAACCGAGTTTGATCGCGGTAGAAGTCTTCCAGAAACGGATTGTCTTCCGGTTTCTCCAATACCAAACGTCCCCCCATCCGCTCCGCCAGCAATTTGGCAAGACTGGTCTTGCCGACTCCGATAACCCCTTCAATCGCAATGTACTGATAAGTCACTGAAAAGCCGCCCTCCTGACGATCGACGATCCCGAAAAGCCTCGGGAATAGATATGCCCGAGTATTTCCGATTATTCTCGGACTAATCTATATCGAGAGTGGTTGCGGCACATATCAAAATGCCGCTGAATCGTCACGCCGGTTCTTGGATCGCGGAGATTCCTATCAATATCGAGCAAGGTCTGCAGTACGAATTTGCGATCCGTCATGCGGGGATGGGGAATCACCAGCGTGTCCGTATCGACGACTTGGTCGCCAAACAGCAAGATGTCAAGATCGATGACCCGCGGTTCCAATGCCCCGCGTTCGTGCCCCAATTGGTCCTCGATGGACTGCAGCGTCTCCAGCAGCTCCACCGGGCTGCGAGTCGTCAGGATTTCTGCCGTCATGTTCAAATAGTCAGGATGACCCTCCACTCCGACCGGCTCGGTTTCGTAGATGCCGGATGTGCCGACCACATTGATGTCAGAGTAGTAGTGCATCAACCGCAACGCACCGTACAGATTCTGCTCCCGATCCCCAAGATTCGATCCCATGCCGACGAAGACTCTGCTATTTCTCATGCTGCCAGCGCGTGATTTCAACTTCGGCGCCCCGCAAAATGCCATTGTATGGGACGTGGGGCTTGCACACTCGCACCGTGACTCCTTCGAATTTCTTCAACGCCAACAATTCCGCGGCGATCTCCTCCGCCAGCGTTTCCAGGAGGTGTCGTGACGGTCCTTCCATGACCTGCTTCACCGTCTGGTGCAGCACCCGATAATCGACCGCCTCCTTCAGACTATCGCTTTTGGCGGCGTGTTTGAAGTCGCCCATAATCTCCAAATCAACGTCGAACTGCTGGTCCAGTTCTCGTTCCGGTCCTAACGATCCATGTCGGGCATGGAACACCATACCCTTCAATCGCAGCACGTCCCAGTGCCTACCGCGGTGACTCATCATGGTTCCAGTAGTGCTTCCAAGTGTGCTTCGACGCACCGAGGCAGTGCCGTCAAGCTGTATCCGCCTTCGAGTATCGAAACTATGCGCCCCTCTGCAGTTGCGTCCGCCCAGGAACGGATGATCCGCGTGGCTTCCGCGTATGTCTTGTCTTCCCAAGACAGGCTGCCCAATGGATCGTCCCGATGCCCGTCGAAACCCGCCGAAATCAGGACGAATTCCGGTCCGTATTCCAGAACTCGCGGGGAAATCTGTTCTCGAAATATAGCCACAATCTCCTCGGGTCCGGTTCCTGGCAGCAAAGGAATATTCCAGTTGTAGCCTTCCCCAGCTCCATCCCCACCTTCCGAAGGCAACCCTGAGCCGGCAGGATATAATCCCTGCTGGTGCAAGCTGACGAATAATACCCGCGAATCGCTGTAGAACGCCGCCTGAGTGCCGTTTCCGTGATGCAAGTCCCAGTCGAGAATTAGTATTCGCGATAATCCCTTTTCCAAGAGATGATGCGCCGTGACCGCAATATTGTTGAACATGCAGAAGCCCATGGCGATGGTTGCGGTCGCATGATGTCCCGGCGGACGTACTGCGGCAAATGCGGCATCCAGCTTACGGTCAAGAACCAAATCCGCCGCGTTGACGCATCCTCCTGCAGCTCGCAACGCCGCTTCCGCAGTCGCCGGTCCCACCTCTGTTTCCATCGATGGGATATAACCCTCCCCAGCCCGGCAATAAGCCAGTATCTGCCGAACATAGTCCCTGGCATGCACCGAATACAACTTTTCCAGGCCGATTTCCGGAGCCTCTACCGGCGTCAGATGTGTCCGCAGCCCGATCCTGTCCAGGTGTTGTTCGATAGCAATTAATCGTTGATGACTCTCGGGATGACCGACACCGGTATGGTGTTCCCGGAATACGAGATGATCCACGAATCCAATCTTGCGCATTGGCAATACCCTCAGTCGACCTCGAACCAGTACGCCTTAAGATATTCCGTCTGCGGAATATCGGGGCGGATCGGATGGTCATTGCCTTGCGACAATCTCTCGATCAAACGGATTGTCTTTCGGGCTTTGGTCGCGGCATCCCCCAGTGCCTGGAAAAACTCACCGTGATCGACCAATCCGGAGCAGCACGATGTCAACAACTTGCCGCCGGGCTTGATCCATCGCAGCGCGCGTGCATTCAAGTCCCGATACGCTCTTAGTCCGGACAACTTCTGCCGGCGATTCTTGACCAGAGACGGCGGATCCAACAATACTAAGTCAAATAGTTGGCCGGACTCTTGCCTGAGAAAGTCAAATACGTCCGCTTGCCGCCACTGGCAGCGATTCTCCAGTCCGTTCAATCGAGCACTCTGCTCTGCCATTTCCAGTGCAGTCCTGGAGCTGTCGATCCCGACAGTCTGTTCTGCGCCGCCCTTGGCGCCGTAAGTCGAAAACGCACCGGTATAGCAGAACAGATCCAGGATGCTCTTCCCCTTAGCCTGCGCCTGTACTGACTGTCTGGCAGGTCGTTGATCCAGGTAGAATCCGGTCTTATGCCCTTTCCAATTGTCAACAAGGAACGACAGCCCATCCACGGAGACCGCAATGTTGGTTGGAACGTTGCCGTGCAAGACTTCCGGATCAATGGGCAAAGATTCCTGATCCCGATACGAGGGATCATGCCTTGCCAGAATTCCCGCCGGACACAGAGCTTCCACCAGTACGTCCGCAATAGTTCCCAGAAGCCGTTGTACTCCGGAAATCAGGACCTGGATAACCAGCACGTCCTCGTAGCGGTCGATAATCATCCCCGGCAGATCATCCGCCTCTCCATGCACCAACCGGAAGACACTGTCTTCTGGAAACCAGGTGTTCCGAAGCGATATCGCCCGTCGGATTCGCTTTTCCAGCATCGAGCGATCAATCTGCTCTTTTGTCAAAGAATACCGTCGGACCGCAATCAAGCTATTGGGCGACAAGAGCCCAACACCATGGCAGCGGTTGTCGGAGCCGCGAATCTCGACAATCTCCCCGGAGGGCAGCGCCGAGAATCCGGATTCGAGTTCGTTGGAGTAGACCCAGGGGTGCTGCGCCCGGGCACGTTTCGTCCCTTCACTTGTCAGTCGGACTACTTCCACGGGCAGCACCCCTTGATCGGTCGCACATTCTCAGGAAGGGCTCCAGTTCGTCCAGCAGTGCGTCGAGCTTGCTCAGATGCCATTGCGAAGCGGCGTCGCTCTTAGCTCTGTCCGGGTCAGGGTGGACTTCCAGAAAGAGCACGTCCACACATCCGGTAGCAAGCGCCGCCTTCGCGAGCAGAGGCACGAATTGTCGATTCCCGCCAGTGACCCCTCCTGAGCCGCCTGGGACTTGCACGCTGTGGGTGGCGTCGAATACGACCGGACATCCCGTGTCCCGCAATGCCCTCAGCCCTCTCATATCCACCACCAAGTCCCGGTGCCCGAATTGCGTGCCCCTTTCCGTGACCATGACCCGAGAGTTGCGTCTGCTTCGGACTTTTTCCACAGCATGGATCATGTCATCCGGCGCCAGGAATTGCCCTTTCTTGATATTGACGACTCTACCGGTATCTGCAGCCGCTTCCAGAAGTTCGGTCTGACGGCACAGGAACGCAGGAATCTGTATAATATCGGCGATTTCCGAGACAGTCCCGGCGTCCGACGGCTGGTGGATGTCGGTCAGAATCGGCACCTTCAGCGTTTCCTTGACCCGCTCCAGAATCCTGAGACCTTCAGTCAATCCTGGTCCTCGGAACGACCCACCGGATAACCGATTTGCCTTCTCGTACGACGACTTATATATGAATGGGATCCCGCGTCGCCGGCAGATATCCCGAATTTCCCGTCCGGCATCCAACGCCATTTCCGCCGATTCGATGACGCAGGGACCTGCGATCAACGCCACCGGCATGTCCGCCCCCACTGAGATAGCCTGGATAATCTCCATGACTTTTGCCGCTCACCAATTACGCCATAGCGGGTGTCTGTACCTTTTCCTGGGGAACCGGCTGCATCTTTCGGATCGCAGCCCCGACGAATTCCCGGAAAATCGGATGTGGAGCGGTGAAGCGGCTCTTCAATTCCGGATGGAATTGTACTGCCAAATACCACGGATGATCCGGAAGCTCGATAATCTCCACCAGATCGCCCTCGGGCCAGATCCCACTCATCACTAATCCGTGCTTTGTCAGAATATTGCGATACGCGTTGTTGACCTCATAACGGTGACGATGCCGTTCCGTAACCGCATCCTTGCCGTAGGCTTTGTGCGCCAGGGTCCCGGTCTTCAAGAAGCATGGGTAGCTTCCCAGCCGCATTGTGCCACCTTTCTTGCGAATCCGCTTTTGTTCCTCCATCAGATCAATCACCGGATTGCGGCATCGGGGCGAGAATTCCTTGCTATTGGCGTTCTTCAATCCGCACACATTCCGGGCAAATTCGATCACTGCACATTGCAGACCAAGACAGATACCGAAATATGGAATCCGTTGCGTCCTGACATATTCCACCGCCATCACTTTTCCTTCGATACCTCGCTCACCAAATCCGCCTGGAATCAACAGCCCCGCAATGCCTTGAAGGTGCTTGTGAGCCCCATCCTTCTCGATGTCCTCCGCTTCCACCCACTTCAACTCCACCCTGGCATCATTTGGTGCCCCGGCGTGCACGAACGATTCGATGATGCTCTTGTACGCATCTCTCAGTTGCACATACTTCCCGCATATGGCAATCGGGACGATGTACTTAGGATGCTGGATCTTGGTGACCAGATTCCTCCATCCCGACAAATCCGGCTTCTGTGCCTTGATCCGAAGCTTCGAGGTGATACTGTCCCCGAGTCCGTCCTTCTCCAGATTCAGCGGGACCTTGTACACCAGATCAACGTCCAGAGCCTCCTTGACGTCTTTCGGAGCCACATTGCAGAACAGGGCGATCTTCTCACGGGCGGACCTGGATAGCTGACCCTCGGTTCTGCAAATCAAAATATCCGGCTGGATTCCGATTTCCCTTAGCGCCTTGACGCTGTGTTGAGTCGGCTTGGTCTTGGCTTCCCCTGCGGTGTGGATGTAAGGCACCAGCGTTACATGGATGACGATGGCATTGTGGGGACCATATTCCAGACGAAATTGCCGGATCGCCTCCAGAAATGGCAGCGATTCGATGTCACCAACTGTTCCGCCAACTTCCACAATCACCACGTCGAACGGATCATGGGAATTCGACACCTGCAATATGCGATTCTTGATCTCCTGGGTAATATGGGGGATAACCTGGACAGTGGCTCCCAGATAGACGCCCTCGCGCTCGTTTCGAATAACCGCTTCGTAGATCTGACCCGTAGTTGCATTGTTTTTCCGCCCCATATTCGTATCGATGAAGCGTTCGTAATGCCCAAGGTCAAGATCGGTTTCCGAACCGTCCTCGGTTACGTATACTTCGCCGTGCTGGAAGGGATTCATAGTCCCCGGATCAACGTTGATATAAGGATCAAGCTTCATGATCGTGACACTCACCCCGCGCTCTTTCAACAGTAGTCCTATCGATGCCGCGGTGATTCCCTTGCCCAATGACGATACCACCCCTCCCGTTATGAAGATGTACTTGGAACGTTTCCGAGACGGCATGCACGTTTCCTTTCCGCAATCTATAAGTCGAGAGTATGAGACCGAGTGCTATTGCATCAATTGCTCGAGCCTGCGCAAATCTTCGGGGGTATCGACGCCGGGCGATCCCATGTCAACCAAGGCACACACGATGGAGACACCGTATTCCAAGAATCGAAGCTGCTCCAGATTTTCCGCCTGCTCAAGAGGTCCGGGTTTCCAGCTGGAGAATGCAGTCAGCGCCTCTCGACGATACACATACACGCCCAGATGGCGGTAGTGAACGCCACGCGCTGTCCAGGACTGCCGATTGGGTTGATCTCGAACGAATGGGACCGGGGCGCGAGTAAATGCCAGAGCCCGATGGTCCAGATCGAACAGCACTTTGACCACGTTCGGATCATCCAGCTCTTCCGAGGTGAGGATCGGGAAAGCCGCTGTGCCCACGCCGGATTCCGGATCTGCGCACAATGTGGAAATCGCCGCTTCCACAGCCCTGGGATCCAACAACGGTTCATCCCCCTGAATGTTGACCACTAACGAATTAGACCGTCCGGTCATGACTTCCACAATGCGGTCGGTGCCTGAAGCATGATCCGCTGCAGTCAAAACCGCATTGCCGCCGAATGCCTGCACGGTTTCTAAGATCCGACGGTCATCTGTTGCCACCAGCCATGAAGCGACAACACCAACTTCTTGAGCTCGCTCCCATGCCCATTGAATCAAGGGTTTGCCCTTCAATAACGCCAACGGCTTGCCCGGAAAACGCTTCGATCCCCATCGTGCCGGTATCACCCCGAGAATGTCGGTGGGAACGTCTGTAGATTTGGCTGTCATCAAGAATCGGTCGTTCGAATTCGCAGGATGGGGAATATTTGCTCAGGAAATGCGAAGCTTGTGAATGTGGCAGTCGCTTAATGCCAATGGTTTCAATATATTGGAAACTATCCCATCTCCGGGCGTTTGGCAGGATTCAATCTTTGAATTTACAGTATTTTCCGCTCAATGTCAAGCAGATTTTGGAAAATATCGGCACACCCTTGGTGCAAATTAGTAGCCTAGTTGGTGTAGCATAATGTGCTGTCAAACGACTCGTTTGACAGCCCGACATTAACCTGCACAGGAAAGTGTCAAACGCGTCATTTGACACTACAACGGTGTGAGCATGGCTACGCGGCATGCTGATACTGGAGCTGATACAACATGTGATATAGCCCTTTGCGAGCCAGCAGCTCTTCGTGCGTGCCTTCCTCGCGCAGTCTCCCATGATGGAACACGAGAATACGGTCTGCCCTCTGAATGGTGGACAATCGGTGAGCGATAATCAGAGACGTCCGACCTTCGAGTAATTTCCAGAGCGCCTTCTGGATCAGGCTTTCGGTATGCGTATCGACCGATGAGGTCGCTTCGTCAAGCACCAGAATCCGAGGATTGAACAGCAACGCCCGAGCGAACGAAATCAGCTGCCGTTCCCCGGCGGACAATGTTGCCCCCCGCTCCATTACTGGCTCCCGGTACCCTTGCGGCAGGCGCCGGATGAAGGGATCGACGTACACTTGCCTGGCAGCCGAGATGACCCTCTCGCCGCTTGCGTCCGGAACTCCTAATCTGAGATTTTCCTCGATAGTCCCGGCGAACAGGAATACATCCTGGGGAACCAGCCCGACTTGTTGCCGAAGTACTGCTGGATCAAGCTCACGAACGTCCACGCCGTCCAACAGGATCTGTCCGTGCTGGATATCATAGAATCGGATCAGCAAATTCATCAACGTCGTTTTTCCGGCTCCGGTGGCGCCCACAATCGCAACCCGTTCCCCTTCTTTGATGTGGAAGGACACGTCTGTTAGCACGTTGACATCGTGGTTGTAGCTGAATGTGACGTGCCGAAATTCGATACCGGACGGCGCCTCAGGCAATGCCGCCGGTTTGGCTGGCAAGGGGACGCTGGCGGTCTCGTCCAGAACACGGAAAATCCGTTCCGAGCTTGCCATGGCTTGCTGCAAGATATTATACTTTTCCGCCAGATCCCTGATCGGTCGATAGAACCGTTCCGCATATTGAATGAAGGCGATGAGAGCGCCTAACGTCAGCGCATCCCGAAGGACGAATCCCCCGCCCACCCACAGAATCATCGCCAGGGCTATGGATGACAGAAGCTCTATCCCGGGAAAGAACACGGCGAAGTATCGGACTGATCTCAAATTGGCATCTAAGAGGCGGCTGCCAATTGCTCCATAATCCTGTTGGCTCAGCTTCTCGCGGTTGAACAGTTTGACAACCTTCATTCCCACTACGCGTTCCTGGAGAAAAGCAGATAATTGCGCGACTCGCTGCCGAATTTCGCGGAAACTGTCGCGCACCTTGATCTTGAAGAGAAAAGTAGCCCAGATGACCAGAGGCAGCACCAAGAACGTCGCCAGAGCCAATTTCCAATTCAACACCAGCATAATGACCATAATCCCGATCAGGGTCACCACGTCTCCTACGATCGCTACCACTCCTTGAGTGAACAATTCGTATAGCGCCTGAACGTCGGACGTGATTCGGGTCATCAGCCTTCCGACGGGATTCCGGTCAAAATACGGGATCGACAATATCTGGAATTTGTGAAATATCTCTTTTCTCAAATCATAGATGATATGCTGTCCGGCGAGATTGGTGATGAAGGTCTCCCAGAACCGAAGGACTCCCGACACCAGCGTAATCCCCACGAACAAGAGCACCATCAGCCCTAATCCGTGGATTGCCTGCTCTTTGGTGATGGGCGGCAACGAAGTTTCCAATGCCGGCGAGTCTTGCTCACTCGTAGCTTCCGCGACGTGCACGACCGGTCGGATATAGCGGTCGATTGCGACTTTCGTGATTAGCGGACCTGCCAAATCCATCACGGAGACCACCAGAAGCAACACGACTGCCACTACGATCCGGTTGCCTTGAGGACGGAGATAACGCAGCAACCGCCTTACCAGTCGGGCGTCGTACGCCTTGCCCGTTATCTCGTCGTCATGATGTCCGTCGCCGTTCACTCCATTTCCTCCAGCGCCTCTCGCAGCTGTTGCTTCTGATATAGATCTGCGTATGATCCACTGCCTATCAAAAGCTCCTCGTGCGTGCCTTGTTCTACGATGGTTCCATCGTCCAAAACAATGATCTGGTCAGCGTCTTGAATCGTGGAAATGCGATGCGCCACCATTAGAGTCGTCCGATCCGCCATCACTTTCCTCAAGCCCTGCAGCACGATTTCCTCGGTCTGAGTATCTACGCTGGATAACGCATCATCGAGAATCAGAATCTCCGGTTGCCGCAAAATGGCTCTGGCTAAGGCGGTCCGCTGTTTCTGACCGCCGGAAAGCGTGATCCCGCGCTCTCCTACCGGAGTCTGGTATCCCTTCGGAAATTCCTGAATCTCCGGATGGATTCCCGAAATCACCGCAGCTTCCATAACGTCCTCATCTGAAGCTCCAGGCTTGCCAACTGCGATATTGTCTCCGACCTTCATAGAAAACAGCAGTGGATCCTGAGGCACGACCCCGAATGCGCGACGGAGATCATCAAGCGGATAATCCTGAATGGGGATACCGCCGATGCGGATCTCGCCTTCAGTCACGTCCCACAACCTTGACAACAGAGATACCAGCGTCGTCTTTCCGGAGCCGGTCCGCCCCACAATCCCCAAGGTGCTTCCCCGAGGAATCGTGAGTGTGACGTGCCGCAGCACCCACCGGTCAGTCCCGGGATACTTAAATGAGACATCGTCGAATTCGATATCACCCTGGACGGAACCGTCACGGTACTTGCCCTCCACACGGTAGTCTTCCGGCGGTGAGTCCAGAATTCGGTTGATTCTTGCCATGGACGCGGCCCCTCGCTGGTATAGATTAACGACCCAACCCAGAGCGATCATGGGCCACGTCAAAATCCCAAGGTACCCCACAAATGCCACGAAATCCCCCAATGACATACTGCTCAGGATGATCTTCTGTCCCCCCGCCCATAGAATCACAGCCATCCCCAGGGCAAAAAGCGTGAAAAGCACTGGCATGAACAAGGACTGTATCCGAAACATCACCACATTGCGATCCAGATATTCCTTGTTCAATCCGTCGAAGGACGTTTCTTGCTTGCCTTCCGCCAGGAACGACCGCACGATTCGGACCCCGGATAAATTCTCCTGGATGAAATCATTCAAGGTGGAATACTGCTCCTGAATCCTCATAGTATGTTTGAATATCTTCTCACCTAGGTACCAAACCGTCAAAGAGATGGGCGGTCCCAACAACAGCACATACAGCGTTAAGATCGGCGAGATGAGTAGCATCATCGTCACGGAGAAGACGACGGAAATCGTCGTATCCACCGGATACATCACACCGGGTCCCAAAACCATCCGAACCTGGTCCAAATCACTGGTGGCTCGTGCCATGATGTCGCCGGTTCGAGTCCGGCTGTAGTAGTCCTGAGGGAGTGATGTGAGGTGCCGATACAGGTCGTTGCGTAGATCCAACTCGATATAACGTGACACCCCGATCACCTTCCATCGCATGATGTAGCGGAAAATTCCACCCACCAGCGACAAAGCGACCAGCGCTCCGGCGATAAGCGCAATCCGCCTGACAGTGATGCCGCTTTGCATCCAATCGATCCCCAATTTGAGGATCCAGGGCGCCACCACATAGAACACATTGGAGATTCCGACGCACAAGAGTCCCCAAAACAGAGGACGTCGGTAATTCCTGAAATAGGGAATCAGTCGATAGAGTGATTTCGTAGCACTACCTCCGGGAACCAAGCGCCATAAATAACTAATCTACGAAAATATCTCCCTTAAATCAACCATGAAATCCGAAAAATGTTTCCTGAGGCGAATTCTTTCGATTGCCACCGAGCGTGGCGACGGAAACTAAAGACTGGCGATCTGCCGGGGACAAATAAGAAATCCGCCTTTCGGCGGATTTCTTCTCCATTGGATTCGGGCAATGGAGCTCTCGGAGGTTGCAGGGGCTGAAGGAGAGGAGTTTGGCGTTATGGGTTGTATAGCTCGATTCGATTCTCTGTTTGATTTGGTCTGTTTCCTCGTTCCGACCATTATTAACGCAATTGTCGTGCCAAAACCCCCTCGAACCTCCGGATCGACTAAGTTATTAATAATATTAGCATAATAGGAAAATCCTGAACCTTTCCTGATACCTCATGGCTGTCCCATTATCACAATTTGGTTGAACCGAACCACTTTCTGTCGATTATCAGATACTATTAATAACAATAACTTATACATATCATTTGGTTCTTATGAACCAAATGGTTCAAATAAGCCAGTGGATTTGCCCGATTTCTGCGATTGACACTAATTCGGATTTGACAGCCCAAATCAGAATGTTATTCCAAATCCGTGCAACTTCCCAAAATAATCCTTGACTTTCCGCCAATCCTGCATTATATTCTAATGTTGGAGGAAAATAATATGAACAATGTCATCGACCAAATCGACAAGAAAATCCTGAACTTGCTCCAGGAGAATGGCAGAATTACCAACGCTCAGTTGGCGAAAGAGGTTGGATTGTCGCCGCCGCCCATGCTGGAGCGCGTCAGGAAGCTCGAGAAAAACGGGATTATCCGCAAGTACGTCGCATTAGTGGATCCCAAGAAACTGGGTCGAGGTACTGTGGCGTTCGTGGCGGTATCGCTCCGTTTCCACCGTCAGGACGCCATCCAGGAATTCGTGGTCGAAATTCAAAAATTTCCGGAAGTCCTGGAATGTCATCACATTGCCGGTGAAGAAGACTATTTGCTGAAGGTGATTATTCGGGACATCGAGGAATACGAACGCTTCTTGCGGGAGAAACTGACTCGATTTTCCGGAATCAGCCGGATCAAAACCTACTTCATATTAAACACCCTGAAGCAAGATACCAAGATTCCGGTGGAATAGTTTCGCTGGAAGTGCTGTCAGGTGTCCCCACCTGATAACACAGCCGACGATTGCCGGTATTAGGCTGGCCTGAAAACCGACCGACTTGATAGAGGAAATCATGCATCGCTTAGCGCTTATAGGCTTTGGAACAGTAGGGCAGGGATTGGCGAAAATCCTGCTTGACAAGCAGCGGCAGTTGAAAGACAAGTATGGCTTCGAGTATTCGGTGGTTGCCATCTCCGACATCCAGAAGGGCTCGGTATATCAACCGGACGGAATTGAGCTGGAACAAGTATTGTCGCTGGCGGAACGCGGCAAGAGCCTGTCGGATTACCCTTCCGGCACCAAAGGCTGGGATGCGTTGACGACCATCCGGGACAGCAACGCACACATTGTTATTGAGCTCACCTACACGAACGTCCAGACCGGACAACCGGCATTGGATCATTGCCGCCAGGCTTTCAAATCCGGCAAACACGTCGTGACCTCGAATAAGGGACCCTTGGTATTGGCATATCGTGAGTTGCAGAATCTGGCAGACCGCCAAAGACTGCAATTCCGTTTCGAAGGCACGGTGGTCAGTGGCACTCCGATCGTCAATTTGGCGACCAAAGACCTTGCCGGATGTACCATTACCAGCATCAAGGGAATCCTGAACGGCACTACCAATTACATCCTGACTGAGATGGAAAAGGGGCATCCCTACGACGTCGTGCTGAAGAAGGCTCAGGAATTGGGCTACGCCGAAGCCGATCCCACTGGAGATGTGGAAGGGTGGGACGCCATGGCGAAGGTGATCATTCTTTCGAACGTGGTGCTGGGTGGTAATATCACTGCCAATGACGTGCAGCGGAAAGGCATCACGGGAATAAGCCTTGCCGATGTGGAAAAAGCAGCCAGTCAAGGACTGCGTTGGAAATTGATCGGAGAGACGACGGTCATCAAGGGCAAGATCGTCGCCAGTGTGTCGCCGCAAAGGTTGCCGTTGACAGATCCGTTGGCATCGGTCATGGGCGCCACTAATGCTCTGACCTTCGAAACCGACTTGCTGGGTGCAGTCACCATCGTGGGTCCCGGGGCAGGCAAGACCCAGACCGGATTCTCCATTCTGACTGATTTGCTGGACATCCATCGGGCCGTCGGATGATCCGAACTTCAACCGGTCGCACTTACCAATAACATCTCAGGAAGACCATGGACAACTCTAACACAGCGCCGACGGGGGCTTCCATGAAGATGCTCATCGCTGGAAAATGGGTAGATCGGGAACAGCACATCGAAGTGCTGAATCCATATGACAACAGTGTGGTGGGAATTGTCCCTCGTGCCACGGCTCAGGATGTCCGCGATGCGGTGACTTCCGCAGTGGAAGGGGCTGCCATTGCCAGGAAAATGCCGGTGCATCAACGAACTGAAATCCTGAAGCAAACGGCAGCCTTAGTCAACTATCGCTTCGAAGAATTCGCACGGACAATTGCCTCCGAAGGTTCGAAGACCATCAGAGAAGCTCGCAGAGAAACTTTTCGCGCCATCAACACCTTGACCATCGCAGCCGAGGAGGCAAAGCGCATCGTCGGCGAAACGCTGCCCTTCGATAGTATCCCGGGATCGGAAAACCGCGTGGGATACTACTACCGATTCCCCATCGGGGTAATAGCCGCCATTACGCCATTCAACGATCCCTTGAACCTGGTGGCTCACAAGTTAGGACCTGTCATCGCCGGAGGCAATGCCGTGGTTCTGAAGCCGGCAACCGTGACGCCGCTATCGGCTCTGAAGCTCGGCGAAGCCATGATGGAAGCTGGACTGCCGCCCAAGGTACTGAATATCGTCACCGGCTACGGCAGCGAAATCGGCGACGCTCTGGTGATGGATACCCGCGTCCGCATGATTTCCTTCACCGGCGGCTTGGAAGCCGGGATCGACATCACTAAGAAAGCCGGGTTGAAGAAGATCGGAATGGAATTGGGTGGGAACGCTCCAGTCATCGTGATGGACGATTGCGACCTGGAAAAAGCGATCGAATCTTGTGTCTCCGGCGCCTTCTGGGCAGTGGGTCAGAATTGTATCGGCGTCCAACGGCTGTTGATCCACCATAAGATATACAAGCAATTCTCGGACCGCTTTGTCGAGCGCACAAAGAAAATCAAGACTGGCTATCAACTGGACGAAGACACCGACATGGGTCCGATGATCACCGAGGCGGACGCGATTAGAGTGGAATCGTGGGTCAACGAAGCGATCGCGGGTGGCGCCAGAGTCCTGACCGGACACCAGCGCCAGGGAACGATCTACCAGCCCACGGTGCTGGAGAACGTCCCCGCTGGAAGCAAGGTGGACGTAGAGGAAATCTTCGGTCCCGTCGTCTGCCTCTACAAGTTCGAGACCCTGGATGAAGCCATCCAACGCGCCAATGCCGTCAATTTCGGCTTGCATGCCGGAGTCTTCACCAATGACATTTCCGCGGCGTACAAGGTGATCCAGGAACTTGAAGTGGGCGGCATCATGATCAACGATTCGTCGGATTACCGGTTGGACTTGATGCCATTCGGCGGGGTCAAAGGCAGCGGATTGGGGCGAGAGGGGATCAAATTCGCCCTGCAAGAAATGACCGAACCCAAGGTCGTCTGCTTCAATCTGTAAACAGTCCAATACCATCGATAATCCCCCCTGCTATGCGGGGGGGAATCAAAGGGGGGGTTGAAAGGCTGTCCCCCCTTGTGTATTCCAGGTGCTGTCAAACGACCCGTTTGACAGATTCGTAGTATAGCCCCTCGTGGGCGTCATTTGAAGGAACCAGCGATGTCAAATCAGCCACAGTACAGTCCGGGACTCCAGCGCCGCATCGACATCGGCAAACAAATCATGGCGGAACGAGCGCAACGGATGCGCATTGCGAGAAGGTGGAAATTCGACACCATCGCAGTGCACGGACTGTACCATGTCCAGGAGGCTATTGAGAACAACCAGGGATCTGTCATCGAACCTTGCTACTTGAGCGCCTCTCAAGCGTATCGAGATTCCGACGAAATGGAAGCAGGGCTGGCGTACTTGATTCCCAATTGGTGTTATAGCCGTATCGCCAATCCTACCATCTATTACCTGGAATGGGCGCTGGCATTGATGGAAGGCTATGGCTGCGACGTGGAAACATCTTGCTGCGCTACTGCTTCCGGAATGAGCGCGATTGCATTGGTCGCTGACGCTTTTCTGGTCAAGCGGAAGAAGGGAACCTACGAGCCGATCAACTTTGTCTCCACCGCGAACATCTACGGAGGCACCTTCCAGCAGTGGTCGGTGCGAAAAATGCGGGAGAGGGACATTGAGGTCAGATGGGTGGTCGATCCCACCGATTTGGACGAGTGGGCATCGAAAATCGATAAGAACACCCGCTTCCTGTACGGTGAAGCTCCATCGAACCCGGGACTGGCGTTCTTCGATATCAAGGCAGTGGCAGATATGGCACATGCTCATCGGTTGCCATTGATAGTTGACACGACGATTGCCACGCCAGCGCTGCTCCGACCCATCCAACATGGCGCCGACATCGTCATCCATTCCGCCACCAAAATCATGACGGCGTCAGGCTTCGGCATATCTGGTGCCGTCATTAGCCGGAAAAACATCGTGAGCGACATTCTCGAGGACGAAGCCAAGGCGGATTTCGCCACCTGGTTCAAATTCTGGCCCTACCGCGATCATGGTCCCTCCATGTCCCCATTCACTGCCTTGATGCTATTGAGTGAAAACCGCACCCTTCGATCCAGAGTTGATCTGTTCTGCCGAAACAACCAGACGGTCGCGGAATACCTGAACACTCACCCCAAGATTGAACGAGTGGACTTCCTCGGATTGCCCAATCATCCGTTACACGACCAGGCGAAGAAGTATCTGATATTGGTGGATTCTGAGGATGACTACGGCAAGCCGGTCAATCGATATGGCTATCTGATGTCGTTCCGGGTCAAAGGCGGACGGGACGCCACTCGGAAGATGTTCGACAATTTGAAATTGATTATGCGCGCTACCGATTTAGGGCGCATCAAAACCGTCGCGACTATTCCGGCGATTTCTACTCACTCCCAGCAAGGCGAGGAAGCCCGCGCTATGGCGGATATTCCGCAAAATCAGATTCGCTTGAGCGTCGGCGGCGAGCATCCCGACGACATCATCTCCGACCTCGACCAAGCTCTCGCTGCTATTTAGTGTAGCATAGCCCCTCGTAGGCGATGATGATAGATGTCCGTAGCATAGCCCCTCGTGGGCGCAAATGCAGTGCGGTCGGGTGTCCTCACCTGACCGCATATTTCTTTACACCGATACTGCAAGGCAGAGTAGCCTTTGGCAACGCCTTGTGTAGGCACCCCCAACCGGCCGATTATTTGGCAACCGAACTTGCTACATTTGGACTATCGGGATTGACATCCAATTTTTGACTCTTGGGAATAACCACCAAATCCATATCCTCCATTGCGATTGCTCCCAACAAGACTTGGTCGCCGAAAACTAATGCTCCTGCAAATCCCACCCGATTCTTGAAACGGAGTTCAACGGGACCAACATAGGGTACTAGCTTTCGCGAGCCATCCGCCAGGGTCACCTCTTTCCGGTCAATTTCCTCAAGCTCTAACTGGATCTGTACGTGAGCGGGGATACACAGATGCACTGCTCCGGTATCAGCCAATGCGTCCGCCTCAACTGGTGCCAGTTCCGGGTTCTTGGGATTTCTGAGGTGAAGAGTTGCGTTTGTAAGTCCCATCTTATGCTCCAAAATAAGTGGAAATGCCTCTGGTTTGCCGCATCAGGAACAGTGGCTTGCATCCGGTCATACTATCCCCTGGTCTAAATATAGTGTCGTGACAGGCGGAAGTCAAGAAAATTCTCTTACTGTCCCATGATTCTCAGAGGCTCAAGAAGGCTTTGCCAATCTATCGGCAATCACATCAAATACCTTCGCGGGCAAAATCCCCGTTTGACATTCCAGCGTCCCGACTGGACATGACCTGGTGCCGTGCAGGCTGCAAGGATGGCATCGGAGTCCTTCCTTGACCAGCGCTGCATCACCATCCCGGAAGTCGAACGTGTATTCCCGAGTGGGACCGTACAAAGCAATCACATGCTTGGTTCCCACTGCGACCGCGATATAGGTTGGTCCGGTATCTCCCCCCACGCAGACGGTGCATTTTTCCAGCCATGCCGCTGCCATGCCCAGCGAATCACCGGCTCGGTTCAACGGCTTCGGCTCCATGCGGCTTTCCAGCCAGTCCAGCATTGACTTTTCCTGCAGCGATGCCAGTAAGACGACCTGGAACCCCAATTCTCTTCCCAACCTCGACCCCAATTCCAGATAATGTTCCGGGATCCACCGCTTGGTCGCCCACTGGCTGCCTGGGACCAACGCCGCCAGCGGTTTTCCTTTCAAGCCGCCAGTGGCTATGATTTCTGCGACCGCGGCTCGATCACAATCATCGACAACCATCTCGACTTGGTTTGAGACTTGCGTGATTCCCATCGCACGGAGCAGATTCAATTTTCGTTCCACGAATCGCGGTTCGCCTTCCCAGTCGTAGAAAACCGACGGGGAATATATCCACCGCCCCAATCCATTTCGGAATCCCACTTTCCGTCTGGCGCCGGATCCCCACGCCAAGAAAGCGCTTCTCCACGATCGATGCGGGGAAATCACCAGGTCGAAATCCCGGGTTCTGAGTTCCCGAATTCGTCTGATCATCGAGCCGAGACTGTGATCCTTGCCTCCCTTGTCAAGAATTAAGAGCTCATCAATGTGAGGATTGTTCCTGAGCACGAATTCCCCTCGAGGCGCGACCATTACCGAGAGTCTTGACTTGGGGAAACGTTGCTTGACCGCCCGTATCAAGGGCGTGGTGAACAGTACGTCCCCTATGAACGCCGTCTGAATTATCAGAATCTTGCTCGGATCTTCTGTCACTAATCCGCTTCGCTCCTCTTGTTCTCACCGAAGTTCTCAACACCTGGCGGCTGCGTTTTCCACCGTCGGTGCATCCATAGCCACTGTTCCGGATGTTTTCGGATTTCTTCTTCCAACCGCTTCGTGACGTACCTCAATACCGCGGTTTCGGTGTCTTTCTTATCGCCGTCTCCTTCTGGAATAGGAATATCCTCGAACGTGATCCGCCATTTTCCTTTGGGCAAAGCAGTAGCGTAACAGAAAATGGGTGAAGCATCCGTCTTCAGTTGGAGCACCGCGCCTCCTCGCGGTGTCGATGCCGGTCGTCCGAAGAATGTGACGAATTCGCCGTCCTCATGAGCATCTTGATCACACAGGATCGCCACCAGTCGGTTCTTCTTCAATGACCGGATCACCCGGATGGGATTATCGTGCGTCTTGATGATCTCGATCCCTCTGCTGGCACGGAGACTATCCATCCATCGTTCCACCGCTTTGTTGCGTTGAGTGGTGACGATATACGTGACCGGATAGCCAAGCACGGATGGCGATGCCCCCATGATTTCCCAATTCCCAAGATGACCCGACATAACCACGCCTCCCAATCCTCGCGCCTGACTGCGGTCGAGGACGTCACGACCCCGGATTTCCACATGGCTTTCGATCCATCGGGCGTCTAATTTCGGCAATCGGGCTAATTCCACGCCAACACGACCGAAATGCTGATAGCAGGCGCTCGCAGTGCGATTCAACCACTTTTCCGGCTGATCTGGAAATGCCTTGCGGAGGTTATCGAGTGCGACGGAACGACGGATTCCGATGAGTCTGAATCCGATCCAGCCCAGACCTTGCCCCAGTGCAACGGCAACAGCGAGGGGCAGCAAGCGAGCCACCTGGGCAACCATTTGAACGCCCAAGAATTCCAAACGGTGCTGTATCGTCATGAATTGCAATCCATCGGAGTCGAAATATGAAGGCAAAGGAACCAACAAGAATTTAGGAATCAAAATGGTAAAAGTCAAGCACAAGAATAATTATCCTGCACGGCTTTTGAGAAAATGACTTGCATTTTAGTCGAGATTTGATTAACTTAAAAAATTATGGTTAGCGATGCGAAGCTGTCGTCACGCGATCTCGCACTGTCCGTGCTGCTCGGATCGGAACGCGCTCATACTGACGAACTGTTGTCAGCCGAACTCGGCAGATCCAGCCTGTCTGCGAAAGACCGGCAACTTGCCACCGAGCTGGTACAGGGGACTCTCAGGTGGCGCGGGGTTCTGGATTTCCACCTCCGGCGATGGTTCCGAGGCGACTACCGCCGTGCCGACCCGCGCCTGAAAATCATACTCCGCCTCGGCTTGTACCAGTTGCTCTATCTCGATCGCGTGCCCGACCATGCCGCCGTTGATTCCAGTGTGGAAATGGCGAAGCAGCAAGTCGGGTTGAAAGCGGCGCGCCTGGTCAATGCCATCCTGCGCCGAGCTGTCCAGGAGAAAGACTCACTGCCGGAACCGGATCAGCGCAATCGGCTGGAGAGAATCTCGATCTCCACCTCGCACCCATCCTGGCTAGTTCGGCGTTGGGCGTCCCGTTTCGGGTGGCAAGACACAGAGGCGTTGTGCCGATCCAATAACACCGCCCCTGATCTCTGGCTTCGCTGGAACCCATTGAAAACCGACCGGCAATCATTCTTCGCGATCTTGGAAGAGTCAGGGACAGAGGCAGGCGAATCCGACATCTCTTCCGGGCACGTCTTGATCAAGGATAACCTGGATGTTTCCCGCCTGCAACTGCACCACGACGGGCTTTGCACCGTGCAGGATGTCAGCGCCGGACTTCCAGTGTGTTTGCTCGATCCCCAGCCAGGGGAGGTCATTCTGGACTTCTGCGCAGCGCCGGGCGGCAAGACCACTCAAATCGCCGAGACTATGGAAGACAGCGGTTTGGTCGTGGCGCAGGATGTTTCCAGGGACAGGATTGGCAGGGTGCGCGAGAACCTCGACCGACTGGGTCTGACTTCCGTCCGGTGCGTGGTTGGTGATGGCTTCGGGCTGCGGACTCGTGCCTTCGACCGGATTCTGCTTGATGTGCCCTGCTCCGGATTGGGCGTGCTTCGACGCCGACCGGATATCCGTTGGAAGCGAACTCCCAACGAAATTCGTTTCCTCGTTTCCATCCAGAGTTCGATTCTGGAAGCCTCCGCGCCTCTTGTGAAGGATGATGGTGTCATCGTGTACTGCACCTGCACTACCGAGCCGGAAGAGAATTGGCAGCAAATTGACCAATTCTTGTCGCATCATCCTGAATGGCGTCGTGACAATGCCGAACGCTGGGTGAGTCCCGTAGTGGTCAATCCCAGAGGGGAAATCGAAACGTATCCGCACATGCATCACATGGACGGGGCATATGCCGTGCGACTGGTCAGGAATTAGATATTTGACAGCACCGTGACATCGTGGCGCAACACCGTCATCGTCTTCTTGAAAATCGCACTGGTCTTCGTGCTGCTGGGATTGGTCGTCCTGTTCGTGATGGACAAGCTGGCGATGCCGCTCTACACGCGACTCGGGCAGGACGTGATCGTGCCCGACCTACAAGGGACGCCGCAGGATCTGGCTGTGACTATTGCCGGCATCCATGGTTATTGGCTCGCGATTGTGGATACGATGTATGATGATTATGTTCCATCCGGCGTTGTGATCGAACAGATTCCTCCGGCAATGACCGTCACCAAGCCGGGTCGCGAGATTAGAGTGATTGTATCCGGTGGCAGGAAGCTGATCCCGATGCCCCGCCTGATTGGAGTATCGCCCCAGGGCGCCGTCACGACTGTCGCGTCATTGGGTCTGGTCGTCCCGAAAGATGGGATTAGCTACAGCTACTCCGACAGGTTTCCAAAAGGCGTAGTGCTGGGACAATCGATCCCCCAGGATTCGTTGTTGCGTAAGGGCACAGCAGTATCCCTCGTTGTGTCGTTAGGGCAAGAACCCGCCGAATTCGTGGTGCCAAAGTTGTTGGGGCAGCCGTTAGAACGTGCCGGTCAGATGCTTATTGAGGCAGGATTGACCGTCGGAAAAATCGATTATCGCGTCACCCGGCAGTACCCTGAGGACACCGTAGTCGGGCAGTCCATCAAATCGGAAGCGACTGTTCCCAAAGGGACTCCGGTCGATCTGTTGCTGGCAAAGATCCGCCTTCCTATCGAAGTTAACACTGCCATACAGGATTCTGCCACTCTCTCGGGATTATCGGAAAAGGAACCCTCGACGCCATGAGTGACACAAATTCTGTGATCCTGGCGCCGTCGATTCTGGCGGCGGACTTCGGACGGTTGGCTGAAGAAATCGAGGATTGCGAGACCGCAGGCGCCGACTGGATCCACTGCGACATCATGGACGGGCATTATGTCCCCAATCTTACCTTCGGACCCATGATCATCAAACGGTTGAAACAGATTACGACTCTGCCCCTCGATGTGCACTTGATGATCACAAATCCGGATTCCACATTCGAATGGTATGTAAATGCCGGCGCAGATTGGATTTCCGTCCATCCCGAGACCTGTCCTCATTTGAACTACACTCTGCGTCGAGTCCGCGAATTGGGTGCCAGGGCGGGCGTAGTGTTGAATCCAGGGTCGCCGTTGAGCTTGCTGGAGCCTGTGATCGACATCGTGGACCTGGTCTTGATTATGTCAGTCAATCCAGGCTTCGGCGGGCAGCAATTCATACCTGAGGCTTTGAGCCGCCTTACCAGAGTTCGAGGCATGATCGACCACTCCGGGCGTGACGTCCGTCTGTCGGTGGATGGCGGAATCGGTTTGGACAAAATTCGACCGGCGGTTGCAGCAGGAGCCGATGTGCTGGTAGTCGGGACGTCAATCTTCAAGGATGGTCCCGCGGTGACAATTCCCAAGTTCAAACAAGTGCTCGCGTCGTAGGAATTCGCCAGAATGATGATCCGTATCCAGGAAATTCCGGACTTTCCCGCAGCAGATACCATCGCATTCGGAGCCTTGTCGGAAGCACACAGCAGATGGATCCCCCAAGGTCCCTGGCAAGGCGCCATCGTGTGGGGATTGCCGCTTCCAGGCGATGTGATCGCTGAATTGCGGAACGGTCCCACCAAGCAGTACGCTCAAACCTATCGAGAGTGGAATCGCTGCCTGGACAAGATTGCTCAGGAAGCATCACATATTTTCGAAAATCACGGAATCCGTGCTCATCCTATTGCGGCTTCGAGAGTAGTGGATGACGAACACAAGAGAGGAGAGGCGTCCCATCGTCATCTGGCGGCGTCCTTCGGAATGGGTTGGATCGGAAAGCACGGCTTGCTGGTTACACCAAGATGGGGAGCGGCAGTTCGGCTGGTGACCGTCTTGGTGGATGAGCCTATCGAGCCCTCGCCGAAATTATCCTGTGGTGGTTGCGCAACGTGTTCCGAATGTGTGGACGCCTGTCCGGTTGATGCGTTGGATCCTCCCATAAATGCTAGGAAATTAACTCGATGTTGGAAATTGCTGAAAGAATACGAACGCGATCCCGCCGTCGGGCAGCCAGTCTGCGGCATCTGCATCAAAGTCTGCCATGACCGGATTTCCCTCCTACGGAGTAGGGGGGATCAAAAGGAGGTCATCGTCTCATGAGCATCCTGCCCATGACTGCCCACGGGGTGGAAACCCGTGAAATGCCATTCCCCCCTGCGCAGTAGGGGGGAACAAAAGGGGGTAGGAAGCTGTCAAGCGAGCCGCTGAGGGGGCTTACGCCGACGCATGACGGCACAGAAGCGTATCATGGGCATCTTGCCCATGGTGTTCCGACATCGCGTAGGCGCCGACTTGTAGTGCGCCCATAGGTCGGGTTCGACTGGAGCTCGACAAATAATGGTCAATCTTTGACGACGAACATGATCATAGAATCCTTCGAAGTCGGTCCCTTCATGGTCAATTGCTACCTGGTGGGATGCGAAGACACCCATGACGCCATGATCATCGACCCCGGAGATATGGGCGACGTGATCCTGGAACGAGCCAGGGAACTCAACGTGCAAGTCAACCATATCATTAACACTCACGGTCACGCTGACCATATCAAAGACAACGGTCTAATCAAAGACCGTACTGGTGCCCCAATCTGGATCCACGAATTGGACGCTCCTATGCTGCCGGTGCCCAACCATAACCTGTCGGCATTCTTTGGCTTCAGCATTTCTTCGCCGCCTGCTGATCGTCTTCTGAAAGAAGGTGAGGATTTCCAGCTTGGCAACTTGTCTTTCAAGGTATTGCACACGCCGGGTCATACGCAGGGTGGGATCTGCCTGCTCAATGACAAAGTGCTTTTTGCAGGCGACACCCTGTTCCGGGATTCCATCGGTCGCACCGATCTCCCGGGCGGCGACTACGGTAGCTTGGAACGATCGATCAAGGAAAAAATCTATACCTTAGATGATGATGTGGCGGTGTACCCTGGTCATGGACCCGCCACCACTGTGGGCTACGAAAAGCACGGCAACATGTGGGTTCGACTCTGAGGAGAATCGGATACGTGAGTCTGTCATGGTGATGATGATTACACACTTGTCAGCTCGCGCGGCTCTGAATGACTTACTGGAAGCCTATCTTGGCTACGTCCAGTTGGACAAGGGATCCTCCGCCAACACTGTCGAGAGTTACAACCTTGACCTGAAGCGGTACATCTCTTTCCTGACCGACCGCGGCGTGGATCGGTTGACGGACATTACTCCGGATCATGTCCGCCAATGGCTCCACTTGCTGTATTCCCTGGGACTGGTGGACAGCACCCGCGCCCGCAATCTAAGCTCGGTCCGCATGTTCCACCGTTTCCTGGTTCGGGAATTGAACGTTGAGCACGATCCCACGGCTGGCATCCAGGGTCCTCGAGTCCGGCGACCGATCCCGGATGTCTTGACCTACAGACAGATCGAAGACCTGCTCAGACTTCCCGATTGCAATACGCCATTAGGTCTGCGGGATCGAGCCATGCTGGAAGTCGTGTATGCCTGCGGCTTGCGTGTCTCCGAATTGCTTAAGTTGCAGCGGACGAACCTGCGTTCCAACGGAGAATTCCTTCTAATCATGGGCAAAGGATCCAAAGAGCGTCTGGTCCCTATCGGCATCCCGGCGAGAAACGCTCTGAAGCGATACATGCTGCAGGCTCGCCCCCTGTTGTCAAAACCGCAAAAACGCACAGACGTGCTTTTCCTGAACCATCGCGGCGAACCGTTGTCCCGCATGGGATTCTGGAAAATCTTGAGCGGTTATATGACGAAGGTCAAGTGGAAAGCCCACGTGACGCCGCACACGTTTCGTCATTCGTTCGCGACCCATTTGTTGGAAGGCGGCGCCGACCTCCGTTCCGTGCAGGAGATGTTAGGGCATGCCGACATCTCCACCACACAAATCTACACCCATGTCGATCGAGAGTTCCTGAAAGAGCAAATCCGTTCGTTCCATCCCCGTGGGCGTTGAACCTGCTTGCGAGAAAACCAAAAACGATGTGAGTCATGCCTGATCTAAGCAGCCTGTTGTTGATCGCACCTCCCATTCTGCTTGCCCTGACGGTCCACGAAGTGGCGCACGGCTGGGTGGCGTTCAAATTCGGCGATCCGACCGCCAAGATGGCAGGTCGGTTGACCTTGAATCCCATTCCGCATCTGGATCCCATCGGCACCATATTGCTGTTCGTCGCTCATATCGGGTGGGCGAAACCCGTGCCAGTTAATCCCGCCTATTTCCGGAATCCGAAACGGGATCTTGTCTGGGTCAGCCTTGCCGGACCCGCCTCCAATCTGGGATTGGCTCTGATCTTCGGCATGATATTCCGGATGTTGCCGCCAATCCATATGATGACCGCCGCCGGAATCGAGCGCGCGTTGCTGATTATGTTGGTGTACGCAGTAATCATCAATATCGTGCTGGCGGTGTTCAACTTGATCCCGATTCCCCCGTTGGACGGATCCAAGATTCTGATGGGATTTCTGCCGCGGGAATTGGAGCAGCAGTTCGAATTCCTGGAGCGATTCGGTCCTTTGTTGATACTAGGTCTGTTCCTCATGGGGTCGGTGTTGCGCATACCGATTCTCTGGATGATAATGAGACCATTTGTCAGCTTCTTCTCGATCCTATTTGCCGGAGTCGATCTAAGCGGAGTATAACCGCTTTAATCATTCTCTCTATGCGACTATTCAAGATCTCGATTCTCAGTGCGTGTTGGCTGTCGGCGCTGATGTTACTGGGCGGCTGTGCTGCCGGACGTAATCGGAAACCAGCCACTCCTGACCCCCTGATTCTCCAGGTCAGAAACGTCCTGGAATCTCGCGAATTGAAAGGCACTCACTGGGGCATCCATGTGGAGACCGAGCAAGGCGAATTGCTGCTGGATTACAATGGCGAGATTCGTACGGTCCCCGCGTCCACTATGAAGCTCTTGACCACAGCCACTGCCTTGGTCCTCCTGGGTCCCGAATATCGAATCCCCACCGAATTCCATGCGGATGGGACGATTGACACCGCCGGTATCTTGCACGGCGATCTCATCATCAAAGGATATGGCGATCCCTCCCTGGCGGCACTGAATCAGGCGGAAGCCATCCGGCTGGCGGATCAATGGTCCGATACTCTGAAGCACCTCGGACTGACTTCTGTGGAAGGCTGTATGTGGGGCGATGGCACCGCCCTGGATCCCGCCGGATGTCAGCTGTCCTGGGAAGTGGATGATTTGAATTACATCTACGGCGCCAACGTGTCGGCTCTCTCCATCGCCGACAACAGTCTGAGGATCTCCATCTTGCCCTCTCAGGAGCAATGGAGCCCAGCCGTTGTCAGAAGCTGGCCCTCTTCAATTCCCATACATCTGACCAACCAGGTCACTACCAGTCCATTGGCTCGTCGTGGCAGCATTTCCGTGACGCCGTCGGGAGATGACTCGGTGGAATCCTGGTCATTGAAAGGGGAAATCGCTCCTCTGCAGCGACCGGTCAATCGATGCATACCGTTGCGGCAGCCCGAATCGCTGTTCCTGGCTGTCACGGCAGACGGATTCCAGGGTGGCAATATCAAGCTCGCTGATGGCATCGGTGGCTTCATTAATCCCGAAACCCGGGTGAGTTACCGTGGAATCGAATTTGCAGGTCGAGATCGAGGAAAGTCAAGCCGTCGAGATACCTTATTCGTCCATTGGTCGCCGCCCTTGTGCGAGATCATCCGACTCATCAACACCGAAAGTCACAATTTGGGCGCCGAGTTGCTCATTCGTCACCTGGGTTGGGCGACCACTGGTCATGGCACGCTGAAAGACGGCAGGTCGGCGGCGTCTTGGTGGCTTGCCAGTGCAGGGCTGGACACCACCGACATTTCGTGGGTGGACGGCAGCGGGCTGGCACGACGCAACCTGCTGTCCCCGCGGTGGGTAGTCCAGTTGCTCCAGGTCATGGCGCATCATCCGTATGCTCAGGAGTTCCGTGCCTCTCTGGCTGTCATGGGACAAACGGGAACGCTCAGAGGCAGGGGTCACGAGAACAGTTTGGCGGGTCGCGTGCAGGCGAAAACCGGATCGATGAGCGGCGTGTGCAATATCTCAGGCTACTTGATTACTCGCAGCGGCAATCGAGTAGTATTCTCAATCATGTCGAACGGCACCAATAAGTCGATCCACGTGCTGCAACGCGCGCAGGATCGAATTCTGAACATCTTATTCGAAATGGTGTGATCGCTGCCTGCGGAAATGGCAAGACATCATCAATTTCGTCATATGACGGAGAGATTGTGGACAAGATAGTCGAATGCGTACCGAACGTATCTGAAGGGCGGGACCGGGCAGCGTTGGAATACATGGGAGCTGCCATCTCGCGGGTCCCGGGAGTCAAATTGCTCGGCATGGACCCCGACTCGTCTTACCATCGCTGTGTGATTACGTTTGCCGGTGAGCCCGATGCCTGCGTGGAAGCTATGTTCCGACTGGTGCTGGCGGCTCAAGAGAAAATTGACATGACCGTGCACAAGGGCGAGCACCCTCGCCACGGGGCAGTCGATGTAGCGCCGTTCGTGCCCATCAAAGGCGTTACCATGGCGGATTGCGCCGAATTGGCTCGCACGTTAGGAAAGAGGGTGGGGGAGGAACTCAGGATCCCGGTGTACCTCTATGAGAGCGCAGCCACTACGCCGGAACGCAAGAACCTCGCCAATATCCGAAAAGGGGAGTATGAAGCGCTTCCCGAGAAGCTGAAGACCCCGGAATTCAAGCCGGATTTCGGACCTGCCGAATTCGTACCTCGTTTCGGCGTGCTAACCACTGGCGCCCGCTTCTTCTTGATTGCCTATAACGTCAATCTGGCTACGGAGGACGTGGACAAGGTCACCGAAATCGCTCACGCAGTCCGCGAGATGGGCGATGTCCTGAAAGACGCCGACGGCAAACCGGTCATGCGCCACGGGAAAACCGTCCGCGTTCCGGGAAAACTGCGAATGGTCAAGGGCATGGGTGTCCTGCTGGAAGAGCATCACTTCTGCCAGGTGTCGATGAATCTGACGCACTTCTTGATGAACCCTCCGCACGTCGCGTTTGAGGAGGTCAGACTTGAAGCAAGAAAACGCGGGATTAGAGTCACAGGAAGCGAAGTAGTCGGTTTGATTCCTCTCGGAGCGGTGCTCATGGCGGGCGAATACTATATGTTCGTGGAAGGGACCCGTACCGAATCAACCACCGAGCAGGACTTGGTCAAGGTCGCCCATGACCGGCTGGGATTTTCCGACTACAATCCGTTCGATCCCAGGAAGAAGATAATCGAATACATGATATAATTGCGTCTTGCAATCAGATAGAGCCATCTCATCATCGCAGGGGAGGAATTGGATGATCCAGAGAATCGGAGTGACGACTGGAGGCGGCGACGCCCCGGGATTGAACGCCGTGATTCGTGCTGTGGTGAAAGCCGGTAGGCTGCACCACCAGTGGGAAGTGTTAGGAATCGAGGACGGATTCGCGGGGCTCCTGGAACCGGACCGCCTCCGTACTTTGACACCAAAGGACGTGAGCGGAATCCTGCCCCGAGGTGGAACCATCCTGGGGACCATCAATCGGGGCAATCCTTTCCGACACGTGACCATCAAAGACGGGAAGGAAGTCGTTGAGGACATCACCCCACAGTTGATCGAGAATATCAAGACGGTGGGGATGGATGCCATCGTGTGCATCGGCGGCGACGGCACCCTATCCATCGCCCGCGACTTGCATCGGCTGGGCGTTCCGATAGTTGGCGTTCCGAAAACTATCGACAATGACCTGTCCGGAACCGACTACACGTTTGGCTTCAATACCGCGGTAACGACCGCGACTGAGGCTTTGGACAAACTACACACCACGGCAGAAAGCCATCATCGAGTCATGGTGATGGAAGTCATGGGTCGCGACGCGGGCTGGATTGCGCTTGAATCGGGCGTCGCCGGCGGTGCGGACGTGATCCTGATCCCGGAAATCCAATTCAAGATGGAAGAGGTCGCCAGGAAAATCAAGCAGCGCGCCATGATGGGCAGCAAATTCAGTATCGTGGTGGTGGCAGAAGGCGCCAAGACCGAAAGCGGCGATAAAGTGCTGCTCGAGGGACCGACCCAGTCATATCACGTCGAGCGATTGGGCGGGATTGGGCAGTGGGTCGCCGGAAAGATATCGGAACAGACCGGCATGGAAAGTCGTGTGACCGTCCTGGGGCATCTGCAGCGCGGAGGGTCACCCACTACTTACGATCGGCTGCTGGCTACTCGTTTCGGCGTTGCTGCCGTGGATCTGATCGCGAAGGGCGAATTCGGGAGAATGGTGTGCCTGAAAGGAAGGGAAATTTCCAGCATATCGCTGGAGGAAGCATTGGGCAAACCCAAGCGGGTCGATCCCGAAGGGCAAATGGTCAAGGCTGCCGAAATGTTAGGTATCGAATTTGGCAGGTGACACGTTGCGAAGTCGGTTGATTGAGGCGTCGGAACAACAAAAAGTGACCAGTCATGACGGAACAATTGAGCACTACCCAGCCGTTCAAGGAACTGTCGGAGGCATTCGGTACCTATCGACCGGAATATCCGAAAGCGGTGTACGATTGGATCGCGAAGCAACTCTCGCAAGAACAACGCGGCACTGCGGTGGATGTTGCTTGCGGCACCGGAAAATCCACCGGCGGTCTGACTTCGATATTCCGGAATACCTTCGGGCTGGATCTGGAACTGAACCAAGTCCGCAAAGCAACTGAGCTATATCCCGATACACAATTCCTGGTGTCGCGCGCCGAAATCTGCCCGTTCAAAGACCACACAGTAGATGTCGTTACCGTTGCCACGGCATTCTACTGGTTCCACATGGCAAAATCACTGGAAGAATTCCGCCGATTGCTGAAATCCGGCGGACACTTCTTCGTGTACAAGTACAAGTATCCGATTCCCGAAAACAAGAGAATCCTCGCGATCCAGCGCCGCGAATACGAGGAACATTGGCGCCTGCACAAAGACCCAAGACTATCCCTGGACAATGACTCCGGCGAAGTCTTGAAGAGGTCCTGCATGTTCCGTCGCATCTCGTATCGGAAATTCCCCAACCTGGTACCTATGAATGCGGCGCAGATGGCGGGCTTCTGGAGCTCCACCTCCTATGGCGCCGCCTATGCGCGAAACCTCCGCGAATCCGTAAGGTACTGGAAAGCTCTGGAAAAGGAATTCGACGCCGTTCTGAGTGGGAAAACGGTCGATATGGACTTCGCTATCCACGCCTGGCATGGTCAATTAATTGCGTGAGATAATCATGGACGCACCCTGGAAAACCGTGCTGCCTGACGATCCAATCCATTGGCTCTTGGATGGGGAAAATGCCGCCGTGATGGCTCAAGCTTTGCAGCACTTTGAAGATCGACCTGCAGACCATCCGGAGGTTGAAAAGTATTGTGCGAAGGCAATGGAGTCTGATCCCATCAAGACTATCCTCGCTGCTCAATTGCCGAGTGGTGCGTGGCTTGGATCAAATCCCAATAAGGCATATCAGAAGTACCAGGGAAGTTCCTGGACCCTGTTATTCCTTGCGGAGTTGGGTGCGTCACCAGACCATCCGCAAATCCAATTGGGCTGCCGAAATCTGTTGGAAAACAATTACGTGGAGAAGTTGGGCGCCTTTTCGGTCAATGGAAAATCCAACGGCGCCGTGGTCTGCTTCAATGCCCACATGGTGTACGCTTTGACCCGTCTGGGATTCGGATCCGATCCGCGGTTGGCTTCTGCGGTGCACTGGATCGCCTCTCAGCAGTCGGAGAGCGGCGCGTTCCGCTGCAAGGTCATGGAGTACTCCCTGTTGCCGAATTGTGTGATGACGATACCGAAAGTACTGAAAATGGCGGGTGCAATCTCGGAAACTCGTCGCACTCAGGAGCTGCAGACCATGGCTGCCCGTGCCGTGGATCACATATTGTCCGTCCGACTCTATCGATACGTGCCGGCGCGGTCCCGAGAGTGGTACGAGCTGACGTGGAAAAAGCCTCTCTCGGAAATCCGGCAGATGAAGGTGAAATTCGAGCCAGGACCGTTGGGTGAAAAGAAGGGATGGCTGCGATTCCAGTTCCCCCTGCACTACAATTCCGATCTTCTGGAAGTCCTGTGGACCATGGCGCGCCTGAAGATCAAGCCCAACCCTATCATCTCTGAAGGCATCGAGCAGCTCTTGTCATTGCAAACGCCAAAGGGAACCTGGGTGATGAAGAATTCCTTGAACGGCAAGATGTGGATCGATATCGAGAAGAAAGGGCGGCCCAGCCGTTGGTTGACTTTGCGAGCCTGTGAAGTCCTAAGGACATACTGTAATTGATCGTGTTGGTTGTGGCTTCCCCCCTGCTATTGCAGAGGGGAACAAAAGGGGGTTACATTATTGTTCGGACAAGGCACTCTTCTGAAAGGATGACTATGCCATCGAAAGCCAAAGCCTCATTACTTTCCTATCGACCAGTTGCCAGCTTCATACAGAACGTGGCGTCCCGGTCACCGGCTCCGGGAGGAGGCTCGGTGTCCGCATTGGCAGGCGCTCTTGGCGCCAGTTTGACTGTCATGGTAAGCCGCCTTACCATTGGTAAGAAAGCGTATGCCCAGGTCGAGGACGATATGCGTAAGATCGAGGACATCGGCAAGGACTTGCGCGACAAATTCCTGGATCTGGTGGACAAGGATTCCGATGCCTTCGATGCGGTGATGGACGCTATGCGCCTGCCTGATGACACCGCCGCTCAAAGGAAGGCTAAGGAAGATGCAAGCCGGGAAGCTACATTGGCTGCCATCCAGGTGCCGCTCGATGTCATGGAACTGGCGGCAGCTACGCTGCCCCACGCACTGGAAGTCGCGAAGAAAGGTAATGTCAACTCTATATCCGATGTGGGTGTGGCGGGAATGATGCTGCGTGATGCCCTGGAAGGCGCTGCCATGAATGTAATGATCAACCTGCCCGGATTGGATGACAAGATAAAAGCAGCCGAATTCAAATCCCGCATGGAGAAGCTCTTGGCTGATGGCAAGAAGATCGCCGAAGACATATATGCCACGGTATTGGCAAAGCTGAAATAGAAAGATTGACCTTGTACTAAGGGCATCTTGCCCATGGATTGTCATGGTGAAGATGCCCAGGATACTTGAGAACCAATGACCATGGACCCCCGAATTCGTATATTGCCGGAAACCCTGTCGAATCAAATCGCTGCAGGCGAGGTAGTCGAGAGGGCGGCGTCGGTGCTGAAAGAACTGATCGAGAATTCGCTGGACGCCGGCGCGACCAGAATACAGGTCGTCCTCAAGCGTCAGGGGAATGACCTGATCCAGGTCATTGACAACGGTTCCGGGATCGCGGTCGAAGACGTCCCGATGGCGTTCGAACGCCATGCCACCAGCAAGATTAGTACTCTTGATGACCTGTTCGCGCTACGGTCGCTGGGTTTCCGGGGCGAGGCTCTCCCTTCGATTGCCGCAGTCGCCAGGGTGGAAATCCAGACTCGGCGTCAAGAAGACGAACACGGCTGGAGTTATCGTGTGGAAGGCGGCACCACCGGCGAAGTGGAACCGACCGCCGGTCCGGTAGGTACGTCCTTGGCGATCAAAGCATTATTCTTCAACACTCCCGCTCGGCGCAAATTCTTGAAATCCCCCGCCACGGAATACGGTCACTTGTTGGGCGTCTTCAAGCGGTTCGCTCTGGCGTTTCCCGCGGTGGATTGGTCGCTCATGCACGACGACCATCCCGTGTACACCCTTCGTTCCGGCGATCTGAAATCGAGGATTGTCGCGCTGTACGGGGAGAAAGTCCAGGATCAAATCCGGCAAATCAATCTGTCCGAAAGCGGCACATCGGCGGCGGGATTTGTCGGCACCACCGAACTGATGCGCCGTTCCCGCGGCGATCAATTCATATTTCTGAACAATCGCCCCATCGAGAACCGGATCATCAGTCACGCGGTGATCGCCGGTCTGGATCCGCTGGTCCGACCTGGAGATTATCCGTTCTACGTCTTGAAATTA
>Ga0299915_10000050_pt1 | contig 83233 bp, 78 predicted proteins | sample RVTome_13_FD_200263 | JGI IMG/M metagenome (GOLD analysis project Ga0299915, IMG submission 200263) | Soil microbial communities from uranium-contaminated site in the Upper Colorado River Basin, Wyoming, United States - RVT92D227 (version 2) ...
AAGGACGGCTATGATATCCCGTTCCTCACTGGTTAGCTGTGTATATTGTTTGCTCATAATCACTTAGGATATACTATTTATCCTAAGTGTTGCACTTGCTCATTGAACTTGGGCGCATGGCTGATAACAAATTTTATAAAAAACAGACAAAAGGATCGAGAAATTAACGAAAAGAAAAAAAAGATTAACGAAATAATTTCTAGTAAAGTTAAAATAGTTATTAAAAATATAGAAGAAAAGAATTATATGGATCAAGACTCACTGAATGCCATAAAAAATATTGGAGGGCAACGTAACATACAGTTATTTGAAGATAAAATAGACGAAATTAAAGAAGATGTATCAATTAAGATAGAAGAGGTCCAAGAAGAAATAGAAGAAGACATTGATGATTGGAATACATAAAATTGCTAACTACATAATCCAGCCGACCTTTCCGTGGCGTTAGTGGCGTCAAGTCGGCTGTGTTATCCCTGCCATTCGCCGCGCGTTCTGACAGATGAAGAGGGTTCAGGGGGAACAACTTCTTTGTCATTACATGAAGAGTTTAGCTCGATCTGTATCCCAAGGTCCCGCCGTTGGCGGAGTAAGTTTACTCCTTCTGCTCCCCGGGAGTGGCAGGAGCAGGTGGCGGCGCAGGAGCCCATTTGATCATCACCTCATTGGAAGGGGCGCTGGGATAACCCCAATGGTTGACGCCGATTACCTTATACATATAGATAACCCCCTCCTTGAGATCTTTATCCACCCAGGTGGCGGTATCTTTTTCTAAGAGATAGCCTTTTGGTGTGCGGAGATCCAGCTCAGCCTTTACCTTAAACTCCCCGGGGCACTCAGGGCACCCTGCAGTCTCATCCCTCCTGAGCACCCGGAAGTAAACCAGGTCAGCCGGCGTGGAACCATTCATGTTTGCTTTGGGGACGCTCCAGGTCAGCTCAAAAGTCCCTTCCTTGACCGTGCCCTGCAAGTCCTTGATGGCCTTGGGCACCAGCACATCAGGGGGGACAAGAGAGGTCTTGACGCCGCACCCCCCTGCGAGGATGATAAGAAAGATCCAGATGGGAAACGTCTTTTTCATCATGACAACTCCTTTTTAGCCTTTTTTATCTGTTCAGCCACCCTTTGGCCAGCGGTTCCCCCGAGGCTTTGGCGACGATTCACCGAGTTCTCTATGCGGATATAGTCGAAGACATCCTCCCCGATGACCGGGGAGAAGAATCGCAGCTCCTCGAGAGAAAGATCATCGAGGTTTTTGCCCTTTTCTTCGGCGTGCAGCACGGCCTTGCCGGTGATCTGGTGGGCCTCGCGAAAGGGGATCCCCTTGTTGGTGAGATAATCAGCGAGATCGGTGGCGTTGGTATATCCTTCTGAGGCGGCCTTCCTCATTTTTTCCGCGTGTATCTCGATGTTCGCAAAGAGCACAGCCATGATCTTCAGGGAGCCCTTCACCGTATCGACGGCGTTAAAAAGTGGCTCCTTGTCCTCTTGCAGATCCCTGTTGTACGCCAAGGGCAAGGCCTTGAGCACGGTGAGCACCGTGATAAGGGCGCCATAAACCCTTCCGGTCTTTGCCCTGATCAACTCCAGCACGTCGGGGTTCGCCTTTTGGGGCATGATGCTGCTGCCGGTGCAGAAGGCCTGGGGCAGGCGCAGGAACCCGAACTCCGGGGCCGACCACAGGATGAGTTCTTCGCAGAGACGGCTCAAGTGCATCATGACGAGGGAGCAGCAAAAGAGGGTCTCCGCCACGAAGTCCCTGTCGCTGACGGCATCGATGCTGTTTTGGCTGATCTCGGCAAAACCCAATCGTTCGGCCAGGTACGTTTGGTCTATCGGGTACGGGGTGCCGGCCAGGGCGCCGCTGCCCAGGGGGAGGCAATCCATCCGCTTTAAGGCATCCGTCAACCGCTCTTGATCGCGCTTGAACATCTCATAATAGGCCATCACCTGGTGTGAGAGGAGGATGGGCTGAGCCTTGCGGTGGTGGGTGTACCCGGGCATGATGGCATCCACATGCTTTTCAGCCCATCCCACCAAGCTGGCCTGGAGCCCTTGTACGAGATCGATGATGCCGGCCACCTCTTCTTTCAGGCACAGGCGCAAATCCAGGGCAATCTGGTCATTTCGGCTCCTGCCTGTGTGGAGTTTGCCCCCCGTCTCGCCGATCTTCTCAATCAGGCGCTGCTCTATGTGCATGTGGATGTCTTCCCCGCGGGCTGAAAAGGGGAAGTTTCCCCCTTCTATTTCTCCCTCAATCTCTTTCAGGGCTCGGAGGATTTTCTCTTTTTCATCCGGTGAGATGATGCCTGCCTTTGCCAATGCCTCGCAGTAGGCCATGCTTCCCTTGATATCGTATGTAGAGAGCCTCTTGTCAAAGGAGATGGAGGCGGTAAACTCCTCTGCCAGCTCATTGGTTTCCTCGGGGAACCTTCCCCCCCATGGTTTTTTCGCCATCACACATTCCTCTCGCCAAAGATGGCCCTTCCAATCCTGACTATGGTGGCACCCTCTTCAATGGCCACCGCGAAATCTGTCGACATCCCCATAGAGAGCTCAGACAGAGGGATGTCATCCTGTTCGATCTCTTCCTTGAGTTCCCGAAGGGCTATGAAATATGGTCTGGCCGCCTCCGGATCATCCGCATAGGGGGGCATGGTCATGAGCCCCTGTAAGGAGATGTTTTTCAGATCCCTTAACTCATGGGCCAGCTCAGAGGTCCTCTCTTTGCTCATCCCGAACTTGGAGTTTTCTTGAGCGAGGTTTACCTCAATCAAGCAGTCAATGATCTTACCCTCTGCTGCTGCCCTCTTGTCCAGTTCCCGGGCCACGGTTAGGCTGTCCACCGAATGGATGAGGTCAAAAAGCCTCACCGCATACCTGGCCTTGTTCGTTTGAAGGTGTCCGATGAGGTGCCACTGAATGTCTGCCTGCCCTATCTCCTCAATCTTCTCCCTCGCCTCTTGGACATAATTTTCCCCGAAGATCATAGCGCCTGCTGCCATGGCCTCCCGTATCCTTTCAACCGTTACCGTCTTCGTGACCGCCATAAGCTTGATCTCCCTTGGATCCCTACCAACCTTGGTTGCGGCATGTTCCATCCTCTCCCTTACCCGGCGCAGGTTTTTCTCTATTTCACCCATGGTATCTTCCGGCATGCGATTCGGCACGGCAAGGGAGCCGATCCCGCGTCTCTAAAAGATATCGCCGATACCGGCATCCTTGAAAAGCCTGATGAGCTGGCACAGGGGGAGCCCCACCACATTGGTATACGATCCCTCTATCCATTCTACCATAAAGGCCCCTTTTCCTTGTATGGCATATGCTCCTGCCTTATCAAAGGGCTCACCGGTATTGATATACCATTCTATCTCACGTTCCTCAAGGGCATTGATCTTAACCCGCGTTTTCTCAACCCCCCTCAGCTTTTTCCCTTCCGCCATATTCAAGAGAACGTAGCCCGTAAGCACTACATGTTCTCTGTCGGCAAGCCGCTGCAACATCCTCTTTGCATCTTCCCTGTCGCGCGGTTTTCCCAAGATCTCACCCTCTACGGCAACGACGGTGTCGGCCCCGATAACCCAGGCGCGGGGATACTGAGTCCCGACGATCAGGGCTTTGTTCTCTGCCACCCTGACGGCGAAATCTTCGGCAGTTTCATTTGGAGAGGGGATTTCCGCTAACTCAGCAGGGACGACGTGAAACTGAAGCCCTAAGGAGGAGAGGAGGGCTCTTCTCCGCGGCGAAGAAGAGGCCAGAATCAACTCTTGTGACACGCTCTTGGAGGATATGCTCAGTGCGGATGGTTCGGTTTATCTCTCCGTACCCCTCACCAAGAGGAGGACGGAATCGCCGTTTCCGATATTCTCCCACTGCTGAGGGAGACTTCCTTTAAAGAGGAGGCTATCTCCCTCTTCGAGGGTGTATTTCTCCTTCTTCAATTCGAATTGGAATTTTCCCTGCAGACAGAAGACCAACTCGTCTCCGAGGTGGCTCACCCCTTTGCTCCCGCTCTTAACACCTTTGGCGGCGGTAAGCGTATAGGCCTCCAGGCCTTGCTGAATAAGGCCGGTGCCGAGGGTCTCAAATGTTATCCCCTTATCCTTGCTTTCCACCTGTTTGCGCTGGCCCTTTTTGGAGAAGATCGCCTCTTCCGTCCTCTCCTCATCAAAGAAGTAGTTGATCTTTACTCCCAAGGCCCTGCTGATGCTGTAGAGGGTATTTACCGTCGGAGAGGTGATATTTCTCTCGATGAGGCTCAATGTGTTTACCGATAGGCCACTCAACTTGGCCAAGGTACGCAGAGAGATCCTCTTTTCCCCTCTAATGGCCTTGAGTTTACTGCCAATATCTAACGCCTGAGTCTCTACCATACAACGTACCCTCCTGCTTAAGGTTTACCGCCTCTTTGCCTGAGCATAAATCTTTGAAGGAAAGAGACAATAAATCTAACCAATTTGCCTCTTTTTGTCAAGAAGAATTTGGGTGAAAGTTAGATAAAATTGATCTTAATATATATTTGTGCAAATAGTTCTTAAAACAGAGATTCGAAGGGGGTCCTGCGAGGGGTGATTCTTCGACCGAGGTCCTTTATTAGGCAATCCATTGGCTAAACCGCCAAAGGTGGCTCTGACCAAAGGGTCACCTTCGGTTTAGCCAAAAAGGTCACTGGCCAAGGGGCCACCTTCGGCTTCGGCGGGAATCCCGCCTTGGCAGGAAAAATCAGCAATCCCCCCTCACCCCCCTTTAGAAAAGGGGGGTGAGGGGGATTTGAGAGCTATTTTCTGAGCAATATTTTTGGCACAGAGAAATAGGGGGTTTGCCGCAGCCATATTCTCGTGAGAGAAAAAGAGGGAAGTCGACACGCAAAAATGTTGACACTTTTTCGCGTTATGAATATTATTGTTTTTATATAATAGGGACGGGTTAGGAGGCAAACGATGGTTGCCATGAAGAAGGGGAGCTTCCTCGATTCACGGATCAGGAAGAGGGAGCGGTTTCAGCTCCAGGATGTGGATGAGCCCAATCTGTTTCGGGATGTCTTCCCTTACGAAGAGGTATGTCGCATCGAATTTGACCACCAGGTCGAGCTGATAGATCCTCCCGAGGAGATATTCATCACCGATACCACCTTTCGGGACGGACAGCAGGCGAGGCCTCCCTATACCGTGCAGCAGATCGCTGATCTCTATGATATGCTCCATAGATTGGGGGGCCCTAATGGTATCATCCGCCAATCTGAGTTTTTCCTTTACAGCGACAAGGATAAAGAGGCCGTGCAAAGGTGTTTGGAAAAGGGGTATCGATACCCCGAGATCACGGGTTGGATCAGGGCGGATAAGGGCGATTTTAAGCTCGTGAAGGAGATGGGCCTCAAAGAGACGGGGATCTTGACCTCAGTGTCGGATTACCACATCTTTCTGAAGCTGGGCAAGAACAGAAGGACCGCCATGATTGACTACCTCCGGGTCGTGGAGGCGGCCCTGGCCCAGGGGGTGAAGCCGCGCTGTCACTTTGAGGACGTCACGAGGGCGGATGTTTATGGATTCGTGGTCCCCCTGGCCCAGGAGCTCATGCGCCTGGCCCAGGAAGGTGGGGCGACGGTGAAGATCAGGTTGTGCGATACGCTAGGATTAGGTGTCCCTTATCCCGGCGCAGCCCTGCCCCGGAGTGTGCCGAAGCTCGTGCGCGCCTTGGTCGAGGATGCGGGGATCCCCCCTGAAGAGATCGAATGGCACGGCCACAATGACTTTCATAAGGTCCTCATCAACTCAACGACGGCGTGGCTCTATGGCTGCTCCGGGGTCAACGGAAGCTTGCTCGGGTTTGGCGAGAGGACCGGCAACGCACCTATCGAGGGGCTGCTCATTGAGTATATCGGTTTTACAGGAGACCACAACGGGGTTGATACCACTGTCATCACCGAGATCAGGAATTACTTTGAGCGGGCCATCGGTGAGCACATACCCAAAAACTATCCCTTTGTCGGTGCGGAGTTTAACACGACGAGGGCGGGCATCCACGCCGATGGGATCCTCAAGAATGAGGAGATCTACAACATCTTCAACACCACAAAGATCCTCAACAGGCCCCTGACCGTGGCCATAAGCGACAAATCGGGCACGGCGGGGATCGCACAATGGATCAATTCCTACTTTGCCCTGATTGACAATGAGCGGGTGGACAAGAGGCATCCCGGCGTGGCCAAAATATACAAGTGGGTAAAGGATGAGTATGCCCAGGGGCGAACTACCGATATCTCCTCAGAGGAGATGCAAAAAAGGGCGCGGAAGCATCTCCCCGAGCTCTTTATCTCCGATTTCGACCTGATAAAACAGCGGGCATATGAGATGGCGGCCCACCTCATCGCGGAGGTGGTGGATGATCCGGCTATCAGATCGATGGATCCGGCACGCCAAGAGGCCCTTTTGGAGAAGGTGGAGCAGGAGAACCCCTTTATTCAATTCCTCTATGTTACCGACAACAAGGGGCAAAAGATCACCAGGAATATCACCCGTCCCGAAGACCGGGCGAAGTACGAGAAAATTGGTTCCGACGTCGACTACTCTAGCCGGGAGTGGTTTATCGAGCCCTTCAAGACGGGAAAGGTGTATGTGACCGATTTCTATACCTCGATGTTCACCGGCGCCCTCTGCATCACCGTCTCCGCCCCCATCCGAAATAAGGATGAGGAGATCGTGGGGATTCTGGGGATGGACCTGAGGTTTGAAGAACTGATCAAGGCGGAGGACCTGACCTGAATAATTCTCCATGACTGCACCGTCACCCACGCACGATAAAAATAGAACATATCTCCCTCTCCCGCTGGCGGGAGAGGGGTGGGGTGAGGCCGAAGGTGGCCCTTTGGCCAGTGGATATTACCTCAGATGGTTTCCCCCTCACTGTGTCGCAAGGTGACACATCCCGTATTCTTTAATTTATGCAAAGCGTCCCGCTCTACTTTGTATAATGATGCTCCTTTAAATCTTTTAAGGACATCATGCCGCAAGGCGGCAAAATCTGAATGGCGGGATGTCTCGGAATGCGACAGAGGGGGACTGAATCCTCTCCCCCCGTTGGGGAGAGGAAGAAAGGATTTATTTTTTCCGTAATGGAGGGGGTAATAGAGGTACGACACGGCAAGGTCACCTCAGTACCCGCTAGTCCCGTCATCCCTTTTATCCAAGGGGATGGGGTGGGGCCGGATATCTGGCGTGCGGCCGTATTGGTCATGGATGCCGCGGTTGAGAAGGCCTACGCCGGAAAGAGCAAGATCGCCTGGCAAGAGCTGCGGGCAGGCGCGGAGGCCATCAAGCGCAACAACGATCCGCTCCCCCCTGAGACCTTAGAGGCCATCAAACACTACAAGGTGGCCATTAAGGGGCCGTTGACGACGCCGGTGGCAGGCGGATTCCGCAGCCTTAATGTGGCCTTGCGGCAGCACTTTGACCTCTATGCCTGCATCAGGCCCATCCGTTATATCCCGGGCACTCCTTCCCCCCTGAAGAACCCTGAGAGGGTGGATCTCGTCATCTTCCGTGAGAATACGGAGGATGTCTATGCCGGGATAGAGTGGCCGGGGGATAGCGCGGAGGGTCGGAAGGTGATGCGCTTTCTGCGTGAGGAGATGGCAGTGGAGGTCAGGGATGGCTCGGGCATCGGGATAAAGCCCATCAGCCCCTTTGCCACGAAGCGTTTGGTGCGGAGGGCCATCGAGTATGCCCTAGGTCATGGGCGGCGCAGCGTGACCCTGGTCCACAAAGGGAACATCATGAAGTACACGGAAGGGGCCTTTCGGGATTGGGGGTATGAGGTGGCTGAGCAGGAGTTTTCCGGGAAGGTGATTAGGGAGGAGAAGCTACAGGATGGGGGTGCTGTGCCCGGCGGCCTGGTTGTCGTCAAGGATCGCCTGGCCGATGCCATGTTCCAGCAGGTCCTCTTACGGCCGGAGGATTACGATGTCCTGGTTACGCCGAACCTCAACGGCGACTATCTATCCGACGCCTGCGCCGCGCAGGTCGGCGGATTGGGGATGGCCCCGGGTGCCAATGTGGGGGATGAGGTGGCCATCTTCGAGGCGACCCATGGGAGCGCCCCGAGGTATGCTAATCAGAACAAGGTGAACCCCGGCTCCATGATCCTCTCCGGTGCCATGATGCTGGAGTACTTAGGTTGGATCGAAGCGGCCCGGCTCATCGAGCAGGCCATAGAGAGGACTATTCAGGCCAAGACCGTGACCTATGACCTCCATCGGCAGATGTCGGGGGCAACCCTCCTCAGCTGCTCGCAATTTGGGGAAGCAGTGGTGAGGAATATGGGGGAGGGGAAAGCTTGACAGGCGTTGTCAAAGCCACCTAGAATTGATCCCATTTGTAGAATGGGATGGGGTTTGTTCCCGATTGATCCCGCCCGCTCAAGAATAAGGCAAAAAACCCGTATGTCCCCCGGCTGTGAGCAGCAAGGGGCCTTTACCTAAATGGCAGCCAAAAAGATCGCCAAAAGGGAACTCGGACAGGGATCGAAGGAGAAATATCCGTTGCTTTTTCGGGTTTATTTTTATAAATTCTTATGTTAACGTTAACATAATGATACATTCAGCCACCATCAAGGATATAGCCAGATTAGCCCGTGTATCCCATATGACCGTTTCCAGGGTCATAAACAACAGGCCTGGGGTAAAGGCTGTCACAAAGCAAAGGATTCTACGGCTGGTCAAGGAACTGGATTATCAGCCCAACCTGGTGGCCCGCAGTTTGGTGGTGAAGAGGAGCAAAAACCTGGGGATGATTATCACCACCATCAGAAACCCCTTTTATCTCGAGTTGGCCCAGGGGATCGAGGATACGGCCAGGTCCTGTGGATATAACGTCATCTTGTGTTGCACCAACTATGATCTCTCCCTGGAGGGAGAACATATCAGGGAGTTAAAGAGGAGGGGGGTCGATGGTATCATTCTCACCTCGGCCCAGATTAAAGATGGGCATGTGGCTGCCCTGGCCCGCGAGGGATTTCCCTTGGTGTTAGTAAACAGACGGGTTTTAGATCTGGGCCTCTCCGACAAGGTAGATTATATCGGGGTCGATAATGTCAAAGGAGGGGAGATGGCCCTGGAACACCTGATGCGGATGGGGCACAGGAGGATCGGGATCATCAGGGGGAGCCTGGAGTCCTCCGTTACCGTGGAGCGCATGGAGGGGGCCTGCAGGGCCTTAGCACAATATGGTATCTCCCCGCAGGATGATCTTGTATTCGGGGGGGATTACCTGAAAGGGACGGGGTATGAGGCAGCCAAGCGGTTTTTATCGTTACCCCGCCCGCCAAGCGCCATCTTCTCTTTAAACGACTATATGGCATTAGGCGTCTATGATGCCCTGATGGAGCACGGGGTGCGGGTCCCGGAGGATATGGCCCTCTTAGGGTTCAATGACATCGAGTTCGCCTCCCTCAACATGGTGGGTTTGAGCACCATATCCCAGAAAAAATATACCTTGGGTTCCATGGCAGTGCGTCGTTTGATGGAGAGGATCGAGGGGGCACAGGCTGGTAGGGAATGGATCCTGGAGCCCGAACTCATCATCAGGAAATCGTGCGGCTATCTGATATCGGGCTACTGCAATCAATCGCGTTAAGGACAAAGAGGAAGGTTATGAAGGTAACCAAAGAGGAACTGCTGGCCAAGGCGCGAAAGCCGGCTCAGGATGCTATGAAACTCCATCCCTTTTACCGGGGAAAGGTGGAGATTACCCCCAAATGTGCCATCCGTGATGTCCATGACTTCGCGATCTGGTACACACCGGGGGTGGCAGAGCCGTGCAGGGATATCCAGAAGAACCCCGAGCAGGTCTTTATACATACCAACAAGGCCAATATGGTGGCCGTGGTATCCGACGGGACCAGGGTCCTGGGCTTGGGGGATATCGGTCCTGAGGCCGCTTTGCCCGTCATGGAGGGCAAGGCTATCCTCTTTAAGTATCTCGGCGGGGTCGATGCCTTCCCCATTTGCTTGGATACCAAAGATCCCGATGAGCTGATCAGGACCGTCTTGCTGCTGCAACCGAGCTTCGGCGGTGTGAATCTGGAAGATATCTCCCAGCCGAAGTGCTTTTATATCCTCGCTACCCTGCGGGAGAAGGCACGGATACCGGTCTGGCATGACGACCAGCAGGGCACGGCAGCGGTCACCTTGGCCGGTCTGATCAATGCCCTCAAGATCGTCGGCAAGGCCATGGACCAGGTACGCGTGACGATGATCGGGGCAGGTGCAGCCAGCATCGCCATCACGGGGATGCTCATTGCTGCAGGGGTCACTCCAGGGAAGATCATCATGGTGGACTCTAAGGGGACGTTGCACCCCGGCCGCATTGAGCTAAAAGAGGCATATAAAGAGAAGTGGCACTTCTGCCAGGTTACCAATAAAGACGGGGTTGTCGGGGGGATTCCCGAGGCGATGAAGGGGGCCGATGTCTGTATCTCCCTTTCCAAACCGGGACCGGACACCATAAAGAAGGCGTGGGTAGCGGGCATGGCCAAGGATGCCGTACTCTTTGCCTGTGCCAACCCCATCCCGGAGATATGGCCCTGGGAGGCAAAAGAGGCCGGGGCACGGATCGTGGCCACCGGCCGCTCCGACTTTCCCAACCAGGTAAATAACTCCTTGGGTTTTCCGGGGATCTTCCGCGGGACCCTCGATGTCATGGCCGCTACCATTACCGATGAGATGTGTATCGCGGCAGCCGAGGAGCTGGCCCGATGTGCCGAGGATATCGGCATGAGCGAGGAATACCTTATCCCCACGATGGATGAATGGGAGGTCTTTCCCCGTGAGGCAGCGGCAGTCGGCATCAAGGCCATCGAGCAGGGTGTAGCAAGGGTGAAGCTCTCCCGCGACGAGCTCTATGAGAAGGCCACCCGGATCATCAAGCGATCGAGGGAGGAGACCGCGCTGCTCATGAAAGAGGGATTGATCCCGATGCCGAAGGACGTATGAGTTACCGTAAGGAGGTGCTCGAGATGCGAGAGGTATCAGCAGCGGAGATCACCCAAGCCGTGAAAGGCCTCTTCATCGATGCCAACATCAACCTGGGTGAGGATGTATTGACGGCCTTTCACAAGGCCTTGGAGACGGAGGAATCCCCTACCGGCAAGGAGATCCTCCATGAGCTGATCGAAAACGCCCGGATCGCCAAGGAGGAGGGGGTTGCCATCTGCCAGGATACCGGCTTAGCCGTGGTCTTTGTTGAGCTCGGGCAGGATGTCCACGTGGTGGGCGGAGATCTCATGGAGGCGATCAACCAAGGGGTACGGCAGGGCTACCAGGAAGGATACCTGCGCAAATCGGCATGCCACTGTTTTACCCGCAAGAACACCGGCGACAATACCCCCGCCGTCATCCATCTGGAGATCGTTCCCGGCAGTACAATTAAGATAATCGCCGCCCCCAAGGGGGGAGGGAGCGAGAATATGAGTCGCGTACTGATGCTTACCCCTTCTGTTGGTCTGGAGGGTGTCAAGGAGTTTGTCGTTCAGCGGGTCAAGGAGTCGGGCGCGAATCCGTGTCCTCCGGTTATCGTCGGGGTCGGGATCGGCGGTACCTTTGAACAGGCAGCCCTCATCGCCAAGAAGGCCCTCTTGCGGCCGATAGGGAGCAGTAACCTTGATGCCGAGGCAGCTGCCATCGAGGAAGATCTGTTGAGACGGATCAATAATCTGGGTATTGGCCCCCAAGGGTATGGAGGGAGGACCACGGCCCTGGCAGTGCACGTGAATATGATCCCCTGCCATATCGCCAGCCTGCCGGTGGCAGTGAACATTCAGTGTCATGCCCACCGACACAAAGAAGCGGTGATTTAGCAATAAGGAGCACCACCATGACTCAGGTGAAGCAGATAACGACTCCGCTGATTGATAAGGTGCTCAAGGATCTGCACATTGGCGATAAGCTCCTTATAACAGGGGTCATCTACACCGGCAGGGATGCGGCCCATAAACGACTCATCGAGCTCATCGATCAGGGCAAAGAACTCCCCTTTGATATCAAAGGGGAGATTATCTATTTCGTCGGGCCGGCACCGGCCAAACCCGGCAGACCCATCGGCTCAGCCGGCCCTACCACGAGCTACCGCATGGATGCCTATTCCCCCAAACTCATCGAGCGGGGTCTCAAGGGGATGATCGGAAAGGGGATGCGGTCACAGGAGGTCAAGGCAGCGATGGTGAAGTACAAGGCAGTCTACCTCGGCGCGACAGGCGGGGCAGGGGCCTTGATCGCCAAGAGCATTAAAAAGTCGGAGATCATCGCCTACGAGGATCTGGGGCCTGAGGCCATCAGACGCCTGGAGGTCGAGGCATTCCCCGCCGTGGTTATCAACGATATCTATGGGAAAGACCTGTACGCGGAGGGTGTTAATCAATACGCTCGGGGGTAAAAAACCGAAACAATGGCTGAGTTCAGCCTTGTAAAGCTGACACGGCAAAGGATTGCTTATACGAAATCACAGAAGCGGGGGAAAAGATGGAAACATTGGTCCATGATATAGTTATCCTTGGGGGCGGCATAGCGGGTCTGAGGGCTGCCATTGCCGCTGCCGAGGTCAGCGATAAACTCAATATCGCGGTCATTTCCAAGGTCCAACCCCTCCGGTCGCATTCCGTTTGCGCCCAAGGCGGAACAGCTGCCGTACTCAAAGAGGGAGACTCCCCTGATCTGCATGCGTGGGACACGGTCAAGGGATCGGATTTCCTGGCAGACCAGGATGTAGTGGAGTTCTTTGTGCGGCAGTCTCCTCAAGAGGTCGTCCAGCTCGAGCATTGGGGGCTCCCGTGGAGCAGGACCGACGACGGAAAGATAAACCAACGGCCTTTTGGGGGGCATAGCTTCCCCAGGGCATGTTTCGCAGCCGACATGACCGGCTTTCACGAAATGCACACCTTGCACGGGAAGGCCATCGCGCATCAGAACATACGATTCTATGATGAATGGTTTGTCACCTCCCTTATCGTCGAAGACAACTGTGCAAAAGGGTTGACAGCCATAGAATTGAAAACAGGTGAAATGCATGCGCTCCAGGCGAAGGCCGTCATCCTGGCGACCGGCGGCCACGAGCGCATATACGAGTTTACGACATTTTCGCACTCGGCGACTGGTGACGGCATGACCATGGCCTACCGAGCAGGGGTGCCCCTCGAAGACATGGAGTTTATCCAATTCCATCCGACAGGCCTTTTACCCTCAGGGGTGCTGATAACCGAGGGCGCCCGCGGTGAAGGAGGCTTTCTCCTGAACGCCAAAGGCGAACGCTTTATGAAACGCTATGCCCCTGATAAGATGGAGCTGGCACCCCGCGACATCATCTCCAGGTCGGAGACGACGGAGATCCAGGAGGGACGCGGATTAACGGGTCCCTATGGCCCCTACATAGCACTGGACGTTACCCATTTAGGTGAGGAGAAGATAAACGAAAGGCTGCCTCTCATACGCGACGTCGCGATAAAACTCGGCGGGGTAGATCCCATTAAGGAACCCATACCCATCAAGCCGGCTGCCCACTACTCCATGGGAGGGATTCAGGCGAACATAAAGACGGCAACGCCGGTTGCAGGATTATATGCTGCCGGCGAATGCGCTTGCCTGAGCCTGCATGGCGCAAACAGGCTTGGCACGAACTCCACGGCAGATTGCCTGGTCTTCGGCGCTGTTGCCGGCCAAGAGGCGGCCCGCTATGCCTTATCAAGCAAGCCCCAGGCGATTTCGCGCGGTGCAATAGAGGCGGAAGAAAAACGGATCTTTGACGGGATCTTCGGCAGCGAAGGCGATCAACGGGCTCCCGTTATCAGGGATGAGATGAGGCGTCTGATGAACGAGAAGGTCTGGGTCTTCAGAAGGGAGGATGAGCTGAAGAGCGCCTTGGAAGCGATCAGGGGGCTCAAGGAGAGATTCAAGCATATACGGGTAGAAGATAGGGGCAGATCCTTTAATACCGACCTTGCCGCTGCCTTGCAATTGGATTTCATGCTGGACTTGGCCGAGGTCACGGTGGCCAGCGCCCTTGCCAGAAAAGAGTCGCGGGGCGCTCATGCCAGGCTTGATTATCCGAAGCGGGACGATGAGAACTGGCTCAAACATACGCTCGCGTACTGCACGGAGGAAGGGCCCAGGCTTGAGTACACGCCGGTCACGATCACCAAATGGCCTCCGGTCGCGAGGACTTACTAGGGGGTTTATCATGGCTTCCGAACTAGAGAAGGTTGTCGAATTTAAGGTGCAGCGTTTCGATCCCGAAGGCAACAAGCGTTATATGTCTACGTATCAGGTGCCTGTCCATAGGGGGATGACGATCCTCGATGCCCTGAACTACATCAAAGACAATCTCGATGCGACCCTTACCTTCAGACACTCGTGCAGGATGGGGCAGTGCGGAAGCTGCGGGGTCAAGGTTGACGGAAAACCGAGGCTGGCGTGTTATACGCAGGTGCTCGATCTAGGGGCTGATTCGCTCCTGTTGGAGCCCCTCTCGAACCTGCCGGTTATAAAGGACTTAATCGTTGATATCCAGCCATTCTTTGACACCTTCAAGAGGGTAGACCTCTCGTTAATAAAGAAGGATGAAGAGGAGCGAGAAAAGACCCACGAATTCATCCAATCACCGGCCGAACTCAAGAAATACTGGGACCTCACCTTGTGCACGAAGTGCGCCATTTGCTATTCATCGTGCCCTGCTGCACTCGATGGCAGATTTCTCGGGCCTTCAACCTTGGCCACCAACTATCGCTTTATCGCCGATTCGCGCGATGAGGGCTTAGAAAGGCGTTTGGAGGCGATATCCGATAATGTATGGCTCTGTACCTCATGTCATTCGTGCACGCTTAATTGCCCGAAGGATGTCGATGGTTCGGCATCGGTAGTCGAGGAGCGCAGCCTCATGGTGGAAACGAGCGGACTCATCCCGAAGAACGTGCAGGAGGTGCTGACGAGCGCTGCGAAATATCATAATCCCATGCGTATGCTCGCCAGTAAAAGAACGGAATGGGCAAAGGATCTGGAGATCAGAGAGCTGCCGGCAATTGGCAAGGCCGACATCCTCTATTTTCCCTGTTGCTCAGCAGCCTTTGATTTGAGGAATCAAGAGATCGCCAAGTCTATGGCAGCGATATTCAAGGTGATCGGCGCCGACTTCGCGATATTGGGGAACGACGAGTGGTGTTGCGGTGATCACCTGCTGAGGCTCGGCGAAAAAGGATTGTTTGAAATGCTGGCAGAGCATAATGTTGCCATGTTCAAAAAGTTCGCCATAAACAAGATAGTAACCCTCTCGCCGCACTGCTTTCATACGTTCACGCATGACAGGCCATACACGGATACCGAGCTGAATGTCCAACACTATACGCAATGGATCGCCGAGGCCCTGAAGCAGGGGAAGATCAAGCTTTCCAAGGCCATTAAGAAAAGGGTTGCCTATCACGATCCCTGCTTCCTGGGCAAGCGCAACGAGATCTATGATGCCCCCAGACAGATCCTGGAATCAATTGCTGGCTTGGAATTTGTTGAGATGAACAGAACAAAGGAGAACAGCTTCTGCTGCGGCGGAGGTGCCGGGAGGATCTGGACAGAGGATTCAACCCCTGAAGGCAGACCCTGTGTGGCGAGGGCTCAAGAAGCCCTTGACCTCAAGGTTGAGGTCATAGCCACGGCCTGCCCCTTCTGTTTAACGGCCTTAGAGGATGCCGTGAAGGTTCTGGATGCGGAAGGTAAGATAGTTGTTCGGGACATCGCGGAACTCGTGAAGCAAGCACTGTAACTCCAGCCTGTAAGAGAAAATGTCGAAGGGTCTATTGCCCATGATCAATAATTGCTGTGGCAAAGACCTGTACGAAGAGGGTAACAAGAGATATTCGCAGTAATGGATCTTATCTCCGAGGTAAGCCTTCTTAAACGCCCGCATGGTCGTCTGTTATTTTATAAGTGAGGAGATATACTGCCATTATGAAGAACAAACAAAAGTATAGACGTCTCAGGGCAATCATAAAGGACCTCCAGAGGGTTGTCGTGGCGTTCTCCGGCGGCGTGGACAGTACCTTCCTCCTGAAGGTCTGTGTCGATGTTCTCGGCAGGGAAAATGTATTGGCCTTTATAGGGCTTTCGCAGACTTGTCCCGAAAGAGAAATCGCTGAAGCGCAAAGTCTTTCCGCGCTTATCGGCGTGGACTGCGTCACAGCAGAAACATCTGAAATGGATGATCCTCGCTTCGTTGAAAATAGTACCTCACGGTGTTACTTCTGCAAAACCCACCTCTTTGTTAAGGCCGGGGAAATAGCACAGCAGAGAGGTTTTATCCATGTCGCCGAAGGATCGAACGTCGATGATATAAATGACTTCCGGCCGGGGCGAAAGGCCTGTTCAGAGCAGGGAGTAAAAAGTCCGCTGCTCGAAGCGGGACTTACCAAAGGGGAGATCAGAGAGCTGTCGAAAACGCTTGCCCTGCCGACCCACGATAAACCCTCCTTTGCATGTCTTTCTTCCAGGGTTCCTTACGGCACGACTATCGATGAGACAATCCTGAAAAGAATTGAGCGTTCCGAGGATTTTATTCAGAGCCTCGGCATACGACAGGTGCGGGTCAGATATCATGGCAACGTTGCGCGTATCGAAGTCCTCAATAAAGATTTTGATGCTATCATGGCTAACAGAGACAAAATTACTGAGGTGCTCAACCAATATGGATTTCTCTATATCACCCTTGACCTCAAAGGCTACAGGACTGGAAGCATGAATACTCCTTCAGAGTGAGACTGCCTTTTTATATCATTCAATCCCCTTTGCACCGTCTAAAAAAACTTGATTATAATACCACATTGTGGCATAATTTAATGAATTTCTTTTTAAGCAAAAAGAGGTTGCAATGAACAATCAAGAATTTCAAGCCTCCCGCCGGCGCCTCGGAAAGACCCAAAAACAGTTATCGGAGCTCCTGGGGACGTCTCTCAAGGCGATTCAAAGCTTCGAACAGGGGTGGCGGAAGGTTCCCGTGCATATTGAGAGGCAAATGCTTTTTCTGCTCGCGTTTCATAAAGAGAAGGCGAAGGGGGTGCTTCCCTGCTGGGATATTAAAAACTGTCCTGAGGAAAGGCGCCGGGTCTGTCCGGCCTGGGAATTCAATGCAGGCCATCTCTGCTGGTTTATCAATGGAACCATTTGCGAAGGGAAGCTGCGAGTCAGCTGGAGCAGTAAAATGAGCGTATGCCGAAGGTGCAGGGTATTCAAAAATAATGTGGGCATATCTGGATCGCGAAAGATCGCCGGGTGATGGGAGCGCCAAAGCTGTTTGCCGGATCTTGATGATTGCTCAGTGAGCTATCTGGCAGGGCTATCTTATATTGAAAAAAATTTAAAAAAAATGCTTGACAAAAAGGGTTGGCGTGGTAATATTACATATACCACTTTGTGGTATAGCAGCCACCGGAGAATGAGTATTTATGAGTACTATGAACATCAGCCGTAAGGCAGTCGAATCGGAGAAGCGAGGCAACCCTTTTATGATAATGTGTTATATGACCATGTGTTGTCAGAATGGTAGGGGAGGCCTGCGCATGTAGCATCAACGGTACATTTTTAAACCAGGCAGCCCACTACCGAAAGAGATGGTCAGTGGGTTTTTTATTTTTAGGTCGAATTAGCCAACAACAAGGATCAGAGGAGGTATCATACAATGTCAGCCGGAGGTGACCCTTTGGTCAAAAGAGGATTTGAGACAGTAGCACTTCACGCCGGTCAGGAGACTCCTGATCCAACTACTGGGTCAAGAGCAGTGCCTATCTATCAAACCACGTCGTACGTATTCAAAAGTACAGATCATGCAGCAAGTCTTTTCGCCCTCAAAGAACTAGGCAATATCTATACCCGCATCATGAATCCAACCACTGATGTCTTTGAGAAACGGGTGGCTGCCATAGAGGGAGGCACTGGTGCCTTGGCAGTAGCTTCAGGGCAGGCTGCCGAGACCTTGGCGCTCCTAGCCATTACCCAAGTGGGTGATGAGATAGTATCAGCCAACAACCTTTACGGTGGAACATACCAATTGTTTCATTACACGTTTCCCAAATTGGGAAGAAAGGTGCAGTTTGTCGATTCAACAAAGCCCGAGGAATTCAAGAAGGCCATTACAAAAAAAACACGTGCTGTGTATGCAGAGACGATTGGTAATCCCAAGCTCGATGTGCCCGATTTTGCGGCGATTGCTCACATTGCTCACGACGCAGGCATTCCTTTTGTCGTGGATAATACGGTAGGAGTCGGATTGGTTAGGCCGATCGATTTTGGAGCGGATATCATCGTTCTTTCAGCCACAAAGTACATCGGCGGCCATGGAACATCGATCGGTGGGGTAATCGTCGATTCCGGCAAATTCGGCTGGGGCAACGGCAAATTCCCCGAATTTACCGAGCCTGATCCGAGTTATCACGGATTGAAATTCTGGGAAACCTTTGGGAATTTTCCCGGCTTGGGGAATGTTGCCTTCATCATCAAAGTAAGGGTGCAGCTTCTCCGCGATCTGGGAGCATCCCTGAGTCCTTTCAATGCTTTCTTGTTCCTTCAGGGATTAGAGACGCTCCCTTTAAGGGTGAAGAAACATTCCGAAAACGCGTTGCAGATCGCCCGATTTTTAAAAAAGCATTCCTTGGTGACGTGGGTGAATTATCCTGGATTGGATGAGCATCCAAGCCATAAGTTGGCAGTCAAATATCTAAAGGGGAACTTCGGAGGTCTGGTGGGCTTTGGGATTAAGGGCGGGTTGGAGGCCGGGAAAAGGTTTATTGAATCGGTGAAACTCCTTTCCCATCTCGCCAATATAGGGGATGCAAAGAGCCTTGTCATCCATCCTGCTTCGACGACCCATCAGCAGCTAACCCGGAAAGAGCAGGAGGAGACAGGAGTAACAGAGGATTTTATCCGGCTTTCCATCGGCTTGGAGGATGTAGAGGATATCAAGGAGGATATCGACCAAGCTTTGAGGAAGGCAGTGGGATAATTTTTCATAAAACCATCAATTGACATAAGAAGAAGGAGAATAACATGACAGGGTATTTTGATGATAACGCATTGTCTATCGGCAATACACCATTGGTTAAGATCAACAGAATGGCCCAAGGGCTCAAGGCCACGATCCTGGCAAAGATCGAAGGCCGCAATCCTTCGTATTCGGTTAAGTGCCGGATAGGGGCGAATATGATCTGGACTGCAGAGAAGCAAGGGCTACTCAAACCCGGCATGGAGATCATTGAGCCTACCAGCGGCAATACAGGCATCGCCTTGGCCTACGTGGCGGCTGCTAGAGGCTATAAGCTTAATGTCACGATGCCTGAGACCATGTCCCTTGAGCGGAGGAAGGTGCTTGCCATTTTCGGAACGAATATCATCCTTACCCCCGGCGCCAAAGGCATGAAGGGGGCAGTAGAAGAGGCCGAGCGCATTGCGGCGTCGAATCACAACTACTATATGCCCCAGCAGTTTAAGAATCCCGCCAACCCTGAGATCCATTTCAATACAACGGGCCCGGAGATCTGGGCGCAGACAAGCGGCGGGATAGATGTCCTTGTCTCAGGAGTAGGAACAGGGGGCACGATTACGGGGGTATCACGATACATTAAGGGAGAAAAGAAGAAAAATATTATCAACGTAGCCGTCGAACCGGTAGAAAGCCCTGTGATTACACAGCACCTTGCCGGTCAGGAGCTCAAGCCCGGACCGCATAAAATCCAGGGGATAGGCGCGGGGTTTATTCCGGACACACTGGACTTATCAGTGGTTGATCGGGTGGAACTGGTTACCAGCGAAGAGGCGATCGAGCATGCCAGGAGGCTGGCGCATGAGGAAGGAATTCTTTCGGGCGTCAGCTGCGGTGCAGCGATTGCGGTTGCGCTGAGGCTTGCCAAGCTGGAGGAATTCAAGGGGAAGACCATCGTAACCATTCTCCCTGATTCAGGTGAACGTTATCTCAGCGGGCCTCTTTTTCAAGGTCTTTTTGATGAAGCGGGCCTGCCGACAATATAACATTTTGGTGTGAGAAGATAAGTATGTTGGGGCTAAATTCCATGAAAAAGAAACCGAATGTCAAACAGGCAGCTAATAAAAGTGCAGGTATTCTCGTGAAACGCGTAGATGCAAATAAGGATAATGGCTTGGGGATTGTACAAAAAAACTATTTTAAATTTGCACTTCCTCCCGGTGAGCTCATACTGGAGAGCGGTGAGAAACTTGGTCCTATCATTGTTGCCTATGAGACCTATGGCAGACTGAATGAACAGCGTTCGAACGCTATTGTTATTCTCCATGCCCTGAGCGGCGATGCCCATGCCGCAGGCTTTCACAAGGGAGATAAAGAACCAGGTTGGTGGGACGATATGATCGGGCCGGGCAAGGCCTTTGATACCAATAGGTATTTCGTTATCTGCTCAAATGTCCTGGGAGGTTGTAAGGGCTCAACCGGTCCATCTACCGTCAACCCGAAAACAGGAAAGAAATATGGTCTCGATTTTCCGATCATTAGTATTTCAGACATGGTGAAGGTGCAAAAGCAACTCATCGATCACTTGAAGATCGACCAGCTGCTTTCCGTGGCAGGCGGTTCCATGGGCGGGATGCAGGCCTTAGAGTGGTTAACCGCCTATCCCGACAGACTGAAGAGTGCCATCGTTATCGCCACCGCGCTAAAACACTCGCCTCAGCAGATTGCATTTCATGAGGTGGGCAGACAGACAATTATGGCTGATCCTCATTGGAAGGACGGTCACTACTACGGTGGACGTATTCCGGCGAAAGGGCTCGCCGTCGCCCGTATGATCGGTCATATCACCTATATGAGCGAGATCTCAATGGCCGAGAAATTCGGAAGGCGCCCAGGAGATGAGAAACCGCACAAATTCAGTGCTGGTTCCGAGGTGGAGGATTACCTCCAGAACCGAGGAGATCATTTTGTAAAAAGGTTTGATGCCAATTCCTATCTCTATATCACCAGGGCGATCGATTCATTCGATGTTTCAAGAGGGAAAGATCTGTACGAGGTCTTTAAGAGGATAAAATCAAAAGTCCTGGTTCTGGCGTTTAAGTCGGATTGGCTCTATCCGGCGACTCAATCCCGTGAAATTGTAAGGGCCTGCAAGTTGGTCGGGGTTGACACGACGTATTGCGAAATCGACTCGACGTACGGCCACGATGCCTTTCTCCTGGAGGTTGATGAAGAGACACACCTCGTGAAACATTTTTTGCAAAGGGTATCCGTTGAAAACGGGGTAAGGGGGAAATATGGAGTGATGGAGTATGCCATCTGAGACTGTTCCCTTAGAATATAGAGCCATCCTTCATTGGATTCGTCACGGTTCGTCCGTTTTGGACCTCGGCTGCGGCGATGGTGCATTATTGGCGCTCCTAGTCCGTGAGAAGAATGTCAAGGCCCAAGGCATTGAGATTGACGAACGGTCCATCCATCAATGTGTCGCCAGGGGGCTCAGCGTATTTCATGAAGATATCGATCGTGGCTTGTCCGACTATTCAGATCGTTCCTTTGACTATGTAGTGCTCAATCAGAGTTTTCAGCAGGTGAAACAGCCTGATATCGTTTTGCAAGAAGCCTTAGGGGTTGGAAAAAAGGTTATTGTCGGTTTCCCCAATTTTGCCCATTACCTCGCACGGTTACAGATATTCTTTAAGGGTATAACCCCGGTGACGCCTTCCCTTCCCTATGAATGGCATGATACACCCAATCTCCATTTCTTAAGTATTTTGGACTTTATCGCATATTGCCGCCAGCGAGAGATAAAAATAGAAGATTCGGCCTTCATTGGGCAAAACAGGATCATAAAAATATTCCCCAATCTATTTGCGTTGGTAGCGATATTTCTCATATCACCATTGAAGAGCGGAGGTAGATCGAATGGGCCGAGTATCTGGAAAAACATCCCAAGATAGAACGGATCTATTATCCCGGCTTGCCCAGCCACAGGCAGCATCGTCTTGCCAAAAAACAGATGATGAGATTTGGGGGGATGATCAGCGTGGAGTTGAGGGGAGGGTTCCCGGATGTTGAAAAATTCGTTTCCAGACTTAGACTATTCTTGCTTGCTGAAAGCCTGGGAGGGGTGGAATCTCTTGTTTGTTACCCTTCTTGGATGACGCATAGTTCGCTATCAAGAGATGAGAGGATAAAACGGGGGATAAATGATAACCTTGTTCGCGTATCCGTAGGCATGGAGAACAAGATTGATTTAAAAGAGGATCTGCAAGAAGCCTTGAGTTAAGATGTTCCAATGAGCTTTATGAGTCTTAGGGATCAGCGAAAGTACAGCAAAGAGTGCGTTTTAATAAAATTTAATGGTACGAATGCAAACTCGGTCGAGCTATGCGGCTGATTTGAGAATGATCACCAATAGTTAGTTCATCCATTGAGGGATGATGAAGGGATTGTCGTACTTTTCATGAAAAAGAGCCCAGGGAACGGGGTCGAGCCCGTTTTTTTTGCTATTTTTTATGTTAATGTTTCCCCATGGCAAGGCCGCCATTGCTGATAAGATTGTATAAAGGAGGCACATTTTTATTCTGGTCATACCGCGTTAAGCAAGGCGGGATCTTCTCAGCAAAAAATTATCATTTTAAAACAATCGACGTTCAACTATTCAGAAAAAGGTGATGAAATGATAAGAAAGCTATTTACTATCGTTAAGTGGTTTTTTATTTTTCTTATTTTCATTCCTCTTGTTGCTCATGCTCAATCGGAGAAACCCGCTCTCAACTTACCTCAGCTGATCGAGGAGGGGCTTCAGAATAATCCGGAAATCCTTGCGGCAAGGTACAAATGGGAGGTTTTCAAGGAAAGGGTCCCGCAGGCTGCTGCCTTGGAAGATCCGATGGTTGGCGTCGGTGTCGTCAATCTTCCCACCAATTTCAGTTTCAGGGATGAGGATATGACGATGAAAGAATTTTCCATTTCCCAGAAAATCCCTTTCCCCGGGAAAAGGTCCCTCATGAAGCAGATGGCTGCGAAGGAGGCGGAAGCGGTCTCCTTGGAAGTTGAAGAGACGGTCAATAGAATCGTCAAGGAAATAAAGAGTGCCTATTACGATCTCTCTCATATCTACCGGGCTACAGAGGTCACAGAAAGGAGCAAAAAGATCCTGGAAGATTTTGCCAGGATCGCTGAAACACGCTATTCAGTCGGTGAAGGGATACAGCTGGATTTGCTCAAGGCGCATGTGGAGGTTTCCAAGATGGTGGATGAGCTGATTATGCTGAATCAGAAGGGAAAGGCCTTGGAAGCACGGCTAAAGGCCCTTCTCAATCGGCCACCGGAGACAATAATGGGCAGGCCCGAAGAAGTGCAATTTAGAAAATTTCCCTTCTCTTATGAGGAGCTTTATACCAAGGCCTTAGAGTCAAACCCCACATTGCAGGGGATGAAAAAGATGGTTGAGGCAAAGGGGAAGGCCTATACTCTGGCTAAGTGGGAGTATTTTCCGGACTTTAATCTCAAATTTGCCTATGGTCAGCGGGACCATAGTCCGGAGATGAGGCGAAGGGATATGCTCTCAGGGATGGTAGAGATAAACGTCCCTCTCTTCTTCTACTGGAAGCAAAGCCGGAAGGTTGGGGAAGCAAGGGCAGAAGTCCTGTCCCTGGAGGCCCAGTATCAGGCAATGCGGAATGAGATCCAATTCATGATCACGGATATGACCGCGATGGTTGAGCGGGGTGAGAGACAATTGGAACTTTATCAAACAGGGATCATCCCACAAGCGAGCCTGCAGGTCAATTCAGCCATGAGTGCCTACCGGGTGAATAAGGCTGATTTTATGACCCTGCTGGATAGTCAAATGACACTCTATAAATATGAGTTGGAGTATCATCAAGCCCTCACCGAATATGAAAAGAATGTTGCCAATTTAGAAGCTGTTGTCGGAAAACAGCTTTTTTAAAAAAGGGGAAGGGGAAATGAAAAGATCAATTGCTCTCGTTCTTTTTTTGATCGTGCCGTGGCTGGTCTTTGGATGCGGGAGAGGAAAAGAACCCGCCGCCCATAAAGGGCATGAACCGGAAACGAAACAGGACTCCTCCAAGGAGGATGATTTAGAAATGAAGGGATTGTCCATGGAGTCCATCGAGAAGGAAGGAAAGATGCAAGAAGTCGCCCCCGGGACAATCCAGATTACACCTGAGCGGCAGCAATTGATCGGCGTCAAAATTGGGATTGTAGAGATGAGACCCCTTACGAAGGTGATCAGGACCGTGGGGAGGATCGATTATGACGAAAAGAGGATTGCAACGGTCTCAGTCAAAGTCGGAGGATGGATTGAAGACCTCTACGTAGACTTCACGGGGAGATATGTCAGGAAAGGGGAACCGCTTCTCACGATCTACAGTCCGGAGTTGGTTTCAACGCAAGAGGAATATCTCATGGCTCGTGAGGCAAAGAAATCCTTGGCTAAGAGTTCCTTTCCGGAAGTGGCCAGCAGCGGAGATTCCCTGGTGGAGGCAGCCAGGAGACGTCTGAAACTCTGGGATGTCACTGATGAGGAGATCAGGAAATTAGAAGAGCGCGGCCAATCGAAAAGGACCATGACTTTTTATGCCCCCTTTAGCGGATATGTCATAGAAAAGTCAGTTTATAAAGGGATGAATGTGATGCCGGGAGCAGCTTTATACAAGCTGGCTGACCTCTCCGTGGTCTGGCTGTATGCTGATATCTATGAATATGAACTTCCCTACATTCGGGTGGGACAACAGGCGACGATTCAATTCTCCTCTCTCCCAGGAGAGACCTTCACCGGGAAGGCCATTTACATCTATCCCTCCTTAGATCCGACCACTCGGACGGCCAAGGTGAGGTTCGCGTTCCCAAATTCTCACGGGAAGCTTAAGCCGGAAATGTTTGCCAATGTGGAGATCACGGTTCCCCTGGGACAAAAGCTGGCCATACCGGAAGGGGCCGTTATCGATACCGGTCTTCGTCAGGTGGCAATCGTTGACAAGGGCTCCGGATATTTTGAACCCAGGGAGATCAAGGTCGGAGCAAAGGCGGAGAATTATTATGAGGTGATTACCGGCCTCAAGGCTGGAGAACGGGTAGTGACGAGCGCCAATTTCCTCATCGACTCCGAGTCGAATTTAAAGGAAGCACTAGGGGGCATGGCCGGCATGGAGCACGGGGGACAGGGCAAATAACTGAAAAGGGTTCCAGTCCCGCCTCTTGGCGGGATTGAACCCTCTATGAGGGGTTTTAGGGTGATCAATAAGCTGATTGAGCTCTGTGCTCGTAACAAACTCATCGTCTTCCTTCTTATTGGAATGGCCTTAGCGGCGGGATTGTGGTCTATCAAAAATACCAAACTCGATGCCATCCCTGATCTATCGGATACCCAGGTTATCATCTTTTCGCGATGGGATCGCAGTCCTGATGTTATCGAAGATCAGGTGACGTATCCAATCATCTCTTCCTTACTGGGCGTGCCAAAGGTAAAAGATATTCGTGGCTTCTCTGATTTTGGCTATTCTTACGTCTATGTCATCTTTGAGGATGGCACGGATATCTACTGGGCGCGCTCCAGAACCCTCGAGTATTTAAGCAATATCCTGCCGCGATTGCCTCAGGGGGTGCAGGTCGAGCTGGCCCGCGATGAAACAGCCATCGGATGGGTCTTCCAGTACGCCCTTATCGACAAGACCGGTCGCAACGATCTTTCACAACTTCGATCCTACCAAGATTGGTATCTTCGCTATGCGCTCCAGGCAGTGCCCGGCGTTGCCGAGGTTGCACCGATCGGCGGTTTCGTTCGGCAGTATCAGGTGAATCTAGATCCGAATCGGTTGGTGGCTTACAATATTCCCATTGATCGCGTGACCGCGGCCATCCGTTCGGGAAATAACGATGTCGGCGGCAGATTGGTCGAGTTCTCAGGCCGAGAATTTATGGTCCGAGGGAGAGGCTATATTAAAAATGTCTCGGATATAGAAGAGATTGTGGTGGAAACGAGCAAGAGCGGCGGCACTCCGGTCCTGGTTAAAAACCTGGGGACCGTTACCTTAGGGCCTGACATCAGACGAGGCATCGCCGAACTCAACGGCGAGGGAGAGGTCGTCGGCGGCATAGTCATCATGCGTTTTGGAGAGAACGCGCTCAAGGTCGTCGAGCGCATCCGGGCTAAACTCGATGAGATAAAACCCACCCTTCCTCCCGGCGTCGAGATCGTCACCACGTACGACCGTGGCGATTTGATCGAGCGCGCGATCGATACCCTCCAAAGCACGCTGATCGAGGAACTCATCATCGTCTGCCTCGTGATTTTGATCTTCCTCTGGCACATCCCCTCCGCCCTCGTCCCCATCATCACCATCCCGATTACGATCATTCTCGCCTTCATCCCGATGTACGGGATGGGACTCACCGCCAACATCATGAGTCTCGGCGGGATTGCCATTGCCATTGGCGCCATGGTGGATGCGGCCATCGTTGTGGTCGAACAGACGCATAAAAAGCTGGAGCGCTGGGACGCGGGGGGCAGACGCGGCAGTTATAAAGATGTGGTGATCAGTGCCGTCAAAGAGGTTGGTGGACCGAGCTTTTTTGCGCTGCTGGTCATCGCTGTCTCGTTTATGCCCGTCTTCACACTCGAAGGGATGGAGGGGCGTCTCTTCAAGCCGCTCGCCTTCACCAAGAACTTTTCCATGGCCATTGCAGCGATTTTGGCCATCACCCTCGATCCGGCCATTCGGTTGTTGTTTACCCACATGGATCCTTACCTCTTTCGGCCAAAATTTTTGTGCCGTATCGTCAATGCAGTGCTCGTCGGCAAGATCCACAGCGAAGAGAAGCACCCCATCAGCCGGCCGCTGATGAAGATCTATCATCCGGTCTGTGAGTTTGTGCTGAAACATAAGTGGGCCACGGTAATCGGAGCGCTGCTCATGGTGATCGTCACCGTTCCGATCTTTACAAGGCTCGGTTCGGAATTCATGCCTCCTCTGTTCGAAGGTTCTCTCCTCTATATGCCGACGACCATGCCGGGTGTCTCCGTGACAGGGACACAAAAATTACTTCAGGTTCAGGATAAGATATTGAAGGGCTTCCCTGAGGTCGATCTGGTCTTCGGCAAGGCAGGGCGTGCTGAGACGGCAACTGATCCGGCCCCCTTTTCCATGATGGAAACCGTGATCAACCTCAAGCCGGAGTCGCAATGGCCTAAGGAATCTCGCTGGTACTCCTCGTGGACGCCTGAATGGTTGCAGAAGATGCTGCGCCGGGTTTGGCCGGACCATAAAAGCCCGGACGAATTGATTTATGGGCCGGGGGGACTCGATCAAGCCACAAAGCTTCCCGGGGTTGCCAACTCGTGGACTATGCCCATCAAGGCCCGTGTGGACATGCTTTCCACGGGTGTGCGAACACCGGTGGGGATTAAGATCATGGGGGCTGATTTACAAAAGGTCCAGGAGATCGGTGAGCACATCGAGATGGTGCTGAAGGATGTGCCGGGCACCAAGAGCGTCTTTGCCGAACGCACTGCCGGCGGCTACTTCCTCGACTTTACGCTCAAACGTTCTGAGCTGGCCCGCTACGGGTTAACCGTCGATCAGGCCAATAGCGTCATCATGTCGGCGATAGGGGGTGAGAACGTTACCACAACGATCGAAGGCCGGGAACGGTACCCGGTCAATGTGAGATATTTCAGGGAGTTCCGTGACGATCTGGAGAAGCTCAAGAGGGTCCTCGTTCCTATCCGTTCAGGAGGAGGCGCAGGTGCGCAAAGCGGCATGGGAGGTGGGTCGGCCCTTGCCGGGGCCTCAGGAGGGGCTTACATCCCCCTGGGACAGTTGGCCGACATCTCCCTTGTGACCGGCCCGTCCATGATCCGCGATGAAAACGGACGCCTTACCGGCTATGTGACCATTGATCTTGACACCTCGAAACGCGACATCGGAGGTTACGTCTCGGATGCCAAGAAGGCGATCCATGAAAGCCTCACGCTGCCTCCGGGCTACCAGCTGGTCTGGAGCGGTCAGTTCGAATATATGGAGCGCGTTAAGGAACGCCTTATCATCGTGGTGCCGATCACCATCTTTCTGGTCTTTTTGCTCCTCTACTTCAATACCCGATCGATCACCAAGACCATGATCATTCTTCTGGCAGTGCCTTTTTCAGCCATCGGCGCGATCTGGTTTCTCTATCTTCTTGGTTACAACATGAGCATCGCTGTCTGGGTGGGCTTGATCGCCTTGATGGGCGTGGATGCGGAGACGGGAATGTTTATGCTCCTCTATCTGGATCTGGCTTTTCATGAGGCTCAGAAAAAGAAAAAGATGAAAAACTGGAATGATCTGAGAAAGGCAATTGTGGAAGGGGCGGTAAAACGACTACGGCCAAAGGTGATGACGGTGGGTGTGATGTTCATGGGCTTGATCCCGATCATGTGGTCCGTTGGCGCCGGCTCTGATGTCATGAAGCGCATTGCGGCGCCGATGATCGGAGGCATCTTCACCTCGTTCATCCTGGAACTGGTGGTCTATCCCGCCATCTATGCCATCTGGAAATGGCACTTTGAGGTTAAAAAACAGGCGGTAGCGACAAATCTTGCATAAGGGGCATATCCCTACCAACACCCTCCCTGATCTGAGGAGAAGGGAAGGGTGGGGGGCTCTTGAAGTGAGAGATGGCAATGGATATATAGCTACAGTATAGGTCGCTAAAATATGAGAGGTTTCACACAATGTTTTAAGGAGGGTTTTGTCATGAAGCGATTGGTTTCACTGTTAGGGGTATTGGTTTTGAGTTGTTTTGTTCTTGCTTCTCTTTCCCTTGCCCAGCATTCACATGGCGGAATGTCCATGGGGACTTCGACGAAGATGGATACAAAAGAGGTCATCGTGGAGGGAGTAAAGGTCACGTTTCAGATCATGACCAATGACGAGCATCAGAAGATGTTGAAGACAGACATGAAGATGAAGGAGGATATCGAGCCGGGTACGACCCACAACATCACCGTGATCCTGAAGGATGAAAAGACCCAAAAAGAGATTACCAATGCCCAGATCAACATGAAGGTGATAGATCCAAAGGGGCAAGATCAGATCAAGGCCCTGAAATATGAAGAAGAGATGAAAAGCTATGATGCCTACTTCAAGCTTCCGGACAAAGGAAAGTATCAGGTGATAATCCTTTTTAAGGTAGGGGATCAGAAAAGGACAGCTGGGATTTATTATGAGATAAAATAACAGGAAGAAAAAGGGGACGGGCTGCTTTTTAGAGGCGATTCGAGAGATGTGACCTTCAGTCAAAGCCGCAGGCTCGTTTGAGTAAGCTATGTTGATGAAGCTGCGACACGTGCTATCGATCCTGCTCTTGCCTTTTCTGGTCGTTGTCATTGCGCCCTATTGGCTGCTCACCACTTTTGCTGCTAGCGACACGCGCTGGGGCGATGGCTCTATTATTGCCTGGCTGCCTCGCGCTGCCGGTGCAATCTCCATCATCTGCGGATTAGTGCTATTCGGCTGGTGCGTCAGCCTATTTGCAAAAGTCGGCAAGGGAACGCTCGCGCCCTGGGATCCCACCCGCAAATTCGTGGCAGTGGGCCCATATCGCTTTGTCCGGAATCCGATGATTATCGGCGTAGCGCTGATGCTGTTTGGCCAGGCTATGCTCTGGGGTTCATGGGTGGTGGGTGCCTGGGCCTGCTTTTTTGTCTTCATCAACCATATCTACTTTGTGCTGGCGGAGGAGCCGGGGCTGGGAAAACGGTTTGGCGAGGATTATCGCGTTTATAAGGTCAATGTCCCACGCTGGGTGCCTAGGCTGAGGCCGTGGTCAGGCAAATAAAAGAGTATCGGTGGTCACATCGTCAAATGGCATTTTTGATAAGTGAAGATGAGAAGCCGCAACCATCTCTTATATCGCCTAAACGGAAATAATTGCCTAGTTTGATAACGCTTTTTGTTATTGACATACCGTCTATTTACACGTATATTACACGTATAAGGAGGTTTGCTATGCAGAAGAAATTGATTGTCACCGTTGTTGAAGAGGTTTACGAGGGCCTTCGCAAGACTATAGGGCCCAGAAAGATAAGTAGATTCATTCAGGAACTGGTCCGCCCCCACGTCGTTAGCCGCAATCTTGAATCGGCCTATGCCGAGATGGCGAAGGACACAAAGAGGGAGGAGGAGGCTATGGAGTGGGCGGAGACGATTTTCAAGGACGTGGCGCGTGAAACGGCGTGAGGTTTGGCGGGTCAATTTTGCCCCGTCCCCTTTTTCTCTTCTTACCGTATGCTTCGGTGATCGATTCTGAATTCTCTAGGGTAGGCGATACTGCTTTTAACTCTCAAGCCTTGCTTCAACTTTCTTTTTCCACTCTTGCAAATCCTTCACCTGTGATTCCAAATCAGAAAGTCGCTTGTCCACTTCTGCAAACGAGAGTTTGATGAGTGCGCGGGTCTCTGTATGCTGGCGTTCATTCTCTTTTTCCATCCGACCAAGATGTGCGTCCGTTCTATTAAGTCGATCGATAATTCCCGTGTGCCCCTCGGATAAGAGCTTTATGTGATCAATCAATCCTTCAGAAATGACATGAAATTGGTGGATAATCTCTTCCTTCAGGGATTGCAGATCTTTCTTACTCACATTATCCTCGCGAGCACTCATCGTATCTTTGCCTCTTGCTCCGGGTCACTGGTACACTGTTAGTAAAATGGCACATAAGCTTAGCTTAGTCAAGGTCTTTCCGATAGGGGGTTCCTAAATTACGACGGTGTTACCTTTTGTTTTATCTATGCGTTGAAATTTTATAATCGAAAGAGAGCTGTTAACTTAGTTCAAAAGCCCTATGGGGTCATATATAAAAAGGCTTTAAAAAAAAATTTGAGATATTTCCTGATATCGCTCATCAATGATACTGTTAAAGAGCACAAAAGGACTGAATCTCGACCTTGCCTGCCAGGACCTTTCTGATCTGAGGTTCATTCTCTGTGAGAAAGCGGATGCAGATGCCGCAGTCTGAGCTGAGGTGACGGGGCACGGGGATGAGTTTATACGCTATCCCCTGTTTTTTGAGGAGCTTTTCAGCGCGCAGCGCACTGCTTATTGATTGAAAGAGTAACACCGCATACGCCGGCGCTTGTTTGTCCTCCACAATGATTCCCCTCGATTAAACTGTAACCAAACGATTAGCCGAGAGCAGGGTCTCCGCGATGGTATACATATTAGAGACCTGCCCGACGGCGATCTTTGCCTTGAGGCTGAAATAGTCGAGGCAGGTGCCGCAGATCAAGATCTCAACCCCGTTATTTTCCAAGGCTTGCAAATCCTCTAGTACCTCCGAACCTTTAACTGTCAGTGTTACCCCTGTATTGAAGAAGATCATCTTGTCCGGTCTGCCCGGGACCTCGGTGAGGGTGTGGAGGAATGAACGGATGAGGATATGTCCCAGTTTCTCCTCTCCGCGTCCCATCTGATCACTCGGGATTACCACCACAACCGCGCCGGTTGACGCGGTTTTTGTAGCTGGCGCCTTTTCACGACGCTTGCCATGCTTGCTTTTTTCGATGGTGATATAGACCCCATCCCTCTTTTCGTCGATGGTAACCCTACCGCCCTGGCTTTCGCCAAAGCGCGCCACGTTGTCACGGGCAGCAAGGTTGTCGACGATGATGGTGACCCTATCGGTCTTTTCCAGGGCCTGTTTGGTCTGTATAACGGGTTCTGGGCAGGAGAGCCCCCTACAGTCAACGACCTTTGGCATGGGCAGAACCTCTCTTTCTGGATCTTGCGGCAATCCTTCCCACTGCCTCCAGGGCAGAGGCTATCTCCTCCTCGGTGGTGAAATAGCCGGCGCTCAGGCGCACGGTCCCGTGGGGGAAGGTCTTGATGCACTGGTGGGCCGCTGGGGCGCAGTGGAGACCCGGACGGCTCATGATGGCGAATTCCTCGTCAAGCTCCATGGTTATCTCCGAGGGCGTCAGGCCGGTAATGGTGAATGAGCAGATGGCCACCTGCCTTGCTGCATCACGGCATCCATACAGGGAGACGCCGGGGATGGATCCCAATCCCTCGATGAGCATGCGGGTTAAACCCTGCTCTTTGGCCCTGATTTGGGTAATACCCTGTGTGAGGATAAAGCGAACGCCGGCACCCAGTCCGGCGACACCCACGGTATTGGGCGTGCCGCTCTCGTACTTGTCAGGGAGGAAATCGGGCTGTTCCTGGAATTCGGAGCGGCTGCCGGTGCCGCCCCGCATCAGGGGCTCGAGCTCTTTCTCCAATCCCCTCTTGATGTAGAGGCCGCCAATGCCTTGCGGCCCGTAGAGCGCCTTGTGGCCGGTGAAGGCGAGGAGATCGATTTGCATCTCTTCGACTGCTATCGGATACGCGCCGGCTGTCTGGGCGGCATCGATGCAGAAGAATATGCCATGCTTGCAGGCGATTTTACCGACCTCGCCTACAGGCATCACGGTCCCGACCACATTGGAGGCGTGGGTCATGACGATCAGCCTGGTATTTTTCTTTACGGCCTTTTCGATCTCCTGGGGATCGAGCTCCCCTTGGGAAGAGCAGGGGACGACGGCGACCTCTAAGCCCTTTTTCTCCAAGGCCCGCAAGGGGCGCATCACCGAGTTGTGCTCCATGCTGGAGGTGATGCAGTGGTTGCCGGGATGAAGGATGCCGCAGATGGCGAGGTTCAAGGCCTCGGTGGCATTTTTGGCAAAGCAGATGCGCAAGGAATCATCGATCCCGAAGAGCTCGGCCAGCGCCTCGCGGGTCTCTATGAGGATGCGTCCTGCCTCGATGGAGAGACGGTGCCCAGAGCGGCCGGGGTTGGCGCCGACATTGCGCATGAAATGCTCCATGGCCTGCCAGGTTTCATCCGGCTTGGGCCAGGAACTCGCAGCGTTGTCGAGATAGATCACGTCTGATTCTTTCATAGTGGTGGTTAAGTTTCTATCCCAGCACCAAGAGGACCACGGGTTTGCCCGTGGGGGAATTGGTCCTCTGGTGCGGGATGTTCGCTCCGAAGCGACGTTTGCAGCGGTACCACGGGCTTGTCCGTGGAACTCCATTGTAGCAAACTCAGATAGAGAGAGGAACGCAATTATTTCTTTACGATTTTGATCTGATACCCCGCGCCCTCCGGCTTAACATCCTTGACCTTCCATCCCAGGCTGGTCGCAGCTCGCGATACGTTTTCCTTGGACGTATCGGTATCAACGAGGACTGCAATCTCACCTTTTTTAATCTTTTGGATACGTTCCATGGTCAACAGAACGGGCTGGGGACAAGAAAGCCCCCGTGCATCTACGGTATTACTCATGGTTATCCCTCCTTAGGCAATCTTCTTTCTCATGGTGAAGCCGATTAACAGACAGACAACGAGCCCAATGATCACAGCGGCGACTCCGTGGGGACCCACCCCCTGCGGAGAGCTTGCAAGGCCGAAGTTGTGGGCAAAAGCGGCACCCGTGATCATCCCGAGGACAAAGACCGCGGCGTCACCGTCTCCCTCACCGGCCAAGAACAGCTGGCGCCCGGGACATCCGCCAGCCAGGGCAAAGGCCAGCCCGGCCAGCACCATCCCCCCGAAGTTCCAGAGGCCCATGGTGTGCGCTATTGGCTGGTTGACAAAGCCCGGGTGAAACTGCTTGAGGATGAGATTAGTGATAAAGGCGACAACAACCAGGGCAACGATTCCTAAGAAGAGATGGGTCTGCCGGAACAAAATTAAATCCCGAAAGGCCCCCATGGTGCAAAAGCGGCTCCGCTGAGCCAGTATCCCCACGGCAAGGCCCACACCCAGAGATATAAAGAGAGGGGCATGCATGGAGCCCGGGCCCTTGATGCTGTAGAAGAGGATCCCGCTTTGAGACTCTCCCTCGACCTGGGGGAAGAGCAGGATCAAGGCAAGGAAACCCAACATAATGAGCGGCAATACCCATCCCACTGCGGTGTGGGTCTCCTGGGAACGCCCCAGGTTATAACCGCTTCTCAGGAATCCTGTGCCTATCCAGATGCCGCCGATGAGTCCGAGGATGCCGACGATGGCATTGCCATCCCCTCCTGTCAGACGGAGCATGGCCCGCCACGGACACCCCAGAAATACCAGGGCCCCGATCATGGCAAAGGCACCTAAGACGAACCTCACCATGGGTGCCGAGCCTGCCCGGGGGCGGAATTCCTTAAAGAGATAGGCAGCGATAAATGCGCCCAGGACAAACCCGATGATCTCCGGGCGCATGTACTGGACCACGTCCGCACGATGGAGCCCCAGGGCCCCGGCAATGTCCCGCTCGAAACAGGCCGTGCAGATACCCATGTTGCCGGGATTCCCCCACTTCTGCAAGAGGGGGGCAAAGACCCCGATAAAGGCCCCGGTGCCGATAATCCCCCAACGCGACGCAAAGAATTTTCGTAACATAGCCCTCAGTTCCTCCTTTTTGCAGATTTTTATTCACTACTCCTACAGTTTTTTATATAAATTTATTAAATATGTCAAATTGGAAATCTCAATATCATGTGGCATTAATTGTCTGTTTTTCCTATGACTAGTCTTCCAGGGTATATGGCGTACTCGAACCTTTTGTCCGGCGGCGCTTTCCCAGGAAGGGCCTTCTTGACAAATGTGAGCAAACTGGTCACAATATATCAAGTTCTAAGGCGCAGCGGATGGAGATACCGAGGATGCCACCGGATGATTGTGGAAGCGGGGATAATGGGTAACGCCCTGAAGAACAAGGTACGATGAAAACGAAGATAAACATAGTTCGCATCGGCGGTGGGACCCAGATTGCTCGTGAAGACTGGGTAGCCAAAGAGTTTCCCCTCACCATTATGCTCAACGGACAGGAGTTGGCGACACTACTCTGTTCGCCAAAGGATCTGAAGTATCTTGCCGCTGGATTCCTATTCTCCGAAGGGTTTATTGAGACGAAGGAAGAGATTACAGGGATGACCCTTGATCAAGACAGGGGGGTGGTGAGCGTAGAGGTACGCGAGGAGAAGAAACTCGCCCAAGAATCTTTCCTCAAGCGGGTGATAACAACGGGATGTGGAAGGGCGATAGCCTTTTACAACCCTGCCGATATAGATGGGGTAAAAGAGGTTGACTCTGATTTGCAGCTTTCGCCTCTGGACGTCTTTCACCTGACAAAGGAGTTTCAGCTTCGATCAGAGGTATATCGTGCTACCGGCGGGGTACACAGCGCCGCTCTGTGCGATACGGAACATATCTTGATTTTTGAAGAGGATATCGGAAGACATAATGCCGTGGACAAGATCTTCGGTAAATGCCTTCTTGAGGATATACCCACCGCCGATCGGATTGTCATCACGAGCGGACGGATATCTTCAGAGATACTCTTCAAGGTAGCAAAGAGGAACATCCCGGTGATCATATCCAAATCCGCCCCCACAGACCTTGGCGTAATCGTTGCCCAAGATTTGAGGATAACGCTGATCGGGTTTGCCCGGGGAAAGAGGATGAACGTGTATGCCGGGGAGTGGAGGGTTCGATCAGGAGGGGAATAGGCTGTGATGATGACAACTGTAGAGCAGGGGCTGATAGCGTGAGGGAGCAAACGCTAACATAATGCTATTGCTTAACTTTTGATGATCGCAACGGTAACAGAGAGAACGGTTTTTCTTGACAAATGTGAGTAAAATAATAACAATAAAACATTGTAGGATCCACGAATGAAGATACCGACGATGCTCCGTTATGGTGTGAGGATGGTGGTGACTCTGGCGCAAAAGGGTGAGGTTATGAGCACGGCAGGGCTTGCCAAGGAGATGGGGGTTTCCCCCCTCTATCTGCGTCAATTGGCCCCTTTGCTGGAAAGGGCAGGGATCATACAGGGCTTCAGAGGGGCCAGGGGGGGGTATACGCTCAAGGCGAGGCCCGGGGAGATAACCATCTTTGAGATCATCCAGGCCTTTGATGAGGATTTCTCTTTGCTGGATTGTATTAAGAGCGCCAATGCCTGTCCCAGGAGCCCTGATTGCACGACGAGATATCTCTGGAAGGATCTGAGCGATAAACTCAAGCACACCCTACAAGACATGACCCTAAAAGAGCTCGTTGATAAAGGGAACAAGAAGGATGCGGGAGTGAACGGATGGACAGAATATATTATCTAGACAGCAATGCGACGACACCCCTTGATCCGCAGGTCAGGGAGGCGATGGCACCCTATCTCGCCGAGAGGTTTGCCAATCCCTCATCTATCTATAGGTTCGCCCAAGAGGTCAGGGGGGAGGTAGAGGCAGCCAGGGAAAATGTCGCTCAGCTTATAAACGCCGAGCCTGATGAGGTCATCTTTACCTCAGGGGGGACTGAGGCAGACAACACGGCGGTGAAGGGGGTGGCCTTTGCCCTCCGTGATAAGGGGAGACATATCATAACCTCGCAAATAGAACACCACGCTATTCTCAGTGCGTGTCAGTATTTGGAAGGATTCGGCTTTGAGAATACCCTGCTCCCCGTAGACAAATACGGGATCGTGGATCTCGAGGCCCTCAAGAAGGCCATCAGAAGGGATACCGTTCTCATTACTATTATGCATGCCAATAATGAGATAGGCACCATCGAGCCCATCGAGGATATCGTACGCATTGCCCACGAGCACGGGATCTATGTTCATACCGATGCGGTACAGACGGTGGGAAAGCTATTGATAGACGTCAAAGGACTGGGCGTAGATCTCCTCTCCCTGTCCGGGCATAAGATCTATGGTCCCAAGGGTATCGGTGCGCTCTATGTACGCAAGGGGGTGAAGATAGATCCCCTCTTGCATGGCGGACACCACGAGCGGAATCGTCGCGCCGGGACGGAAAATGTGCAGGGGATCATAGGGCTGGCTAAGGCAGCTTCGGTGGCGCAGGCAGAGCTATCTCAAAACGAGAAGCGGATCTGCGCGCTCAGGGATATGCTGGAGAAGGGGATTCTGGAACGCATCCCCGAGGTGTATGTCAATGGGCATCCTGAAAAAAGGCTCTTCAATACCCTCAATTGCTGCTTCAAGGGCATAGAGGGGGAGAGCATCCTTCTCAACCTCGATTTCGAGGGGATCTGTGCCTCCTCGGGGTCCGCGTGCACCTCCGGTTCCCTCGATCCCTCACATGTCCTGCTGGCCATCGACCTTCCCCATGAAGTTGCTCATGGGAGCTTGCGTCTAAGCCTCAATAAATTCAATACGGAGGAGGACGTGGATAAGGTCCTGGAGGTCCTCCCCAAGATAGCGGAGCGACTGAGGGGCATGTCCCCCCTCTGGGGCAAAGAAGGGGCAAAAAAAAAGCACAAAAGCGCAGATTGAGGCACTGCATCAGTAGAGAAAGGGTAAGCTTAGAGGGTGCCGGTGAGGTAGAAAGGAGATAATAAGGATGCCAAGGACCATTCAAGAGATAAACGAGAAGATCAAGGCGGGCAAAGCCGTGGTGGTGACTGCTGAGGAGATAACCGGAATCGTAAAGAAAAAGGGGGTTGAAAAGGCCTATCAAGAGGTGGATGTGGTGACCACAGGGACCTTTGGCCCCATGTGTTCGAGTGGGATGTATCTCAATATTGGGCATACCAAGCCCAGGATGAAATTAGGGGGTGGTACCTGTAAGCTTAATGGGGTGCCTGCCTACTGCGGGCTTGCGGCTGTCGATCTCTTTCTCGGAGCCGCCCAGCTCCCCGACGATGATCCGCGCAACAAGATCCACCCCGGCGGTTTTCGGTATGGCGGGGCGCATGTGATCGAGGAATTCGTGGCGGGCAAGGATATCGAGTTGGAGGCCTCTGCCTATGGAACGGATTGTTACCCCCGCCGGGAGCTCAGGAGCTTGCTGAATATAAAGGATGTCAATGAGGCGGTGCTCTTCAATATACGAAATGCCTACCAGAACTATAATGTGGCGGTGAACCTCTCGGACAAGGCCATCTACACCTATTTGGGGATATTGAAGCCGAAGCTGGGAAACGCCAATTACTGCAGCGCCGGGGCCCTCTCACCGCTTATGAATGATCCCCTCTACCGAACCATCGGCATAGGGACACGCATATTTTTGGGAGGGGGTACGGGGTTCGTATCGTGGCAGGGGACCCAGCATAATCCTTCGGCACCCCGCACAGAGCGCGGAGTACCCAAGAGGCCGGCAGGGACCCTCTGCGTGATCGGCGACCTCAAGGGGATGGATGCCCGCTACCTGCGGGGGGTCAGCATGTACGGCTATGGGACCAGCCTCGGCGTTGGGATCGGGGTACCGATCCCCATACTGGATGAGGAGATGGCCTTCTTTACCTCGGTCGCTGATGAAGACATACTGGCCCCCATCGTGGACTACGGCAAGGGCTATCCTGAGGCAAATCCCGATGTCCTCGGCGAGGTCAGTTATAAGGACCTGAGAAGCGGCAAGATAACCATTGGTAACAAGGAGGTCCCGACTGGTTCCATCTCCAGCCTCGTCAAGGCTCGGGAGATCGCCCAGCTCTTAAAGGGCTGGATCGAGAAGGGGGAGTTTGTCCTGACCGAGGCTGTTGAGCGACTTCCGGGAAAAGAATCAGGGATAACCTTCAAGGCCTTTCACGAGAGGCCGATAGAGCGATGAGGAGGAAGCGATGATCTCGCGAAGAGTGGTATTGCATTTTCCATCGGAGTTGGTGGGTCAACCCATCATCTCCAACACCGTCAAACGATACAACCTGGAGTTTAATATTTTGAAGGCCTCCATAGCCCCTCCGGAAGGAGGGCTGCTCGTTTTAGAACTGCTGGGCGGGAAAAAGGATGTGCAGGAGGCCCTCGATTATCTCAAGGACTTAAAGATAAAGATCGAAAATTTGAGCAGAGACGTTACGAGGAAGGATGATCTCTGCGTCCATTGCGGAGTCTGTGTGGCCCTCTGTCCTTCGGATGCCCTCGTCTTGAACCAAGCCACGTGGCAGGTGGAATTTATCGCGGACAAGTGCGTTGCTTGCGAGCTCTGTGTCAAGGCGTGTCCCTATGCCGCCATGGAGGTAAGGCTGTAGGTTGTAAGGATGAGCGATGTCGATATTCATACAAACTTGAGAAGAGATGGGATGCAAGAATGGCAGGGAGCGGAAAGGATTTCTCGACGTCATCCCTCACTGAAGAGGATCTCGTCAGGTACAGCCGCCAGATCCTTTTTCCCGCTTTCGGCGAGGAAGGTCAGCGGAAACTCAGACAGGCCCATGTGCTGATCGCCGGCGTCGGCGGGCTGGGATCTCCCGTTGCGATCTATTTTGCCTGTGCGGGGATAGGAAAACTGACGTTGGTGGATTCAGATGCCGTTGAGCTTTCCAACCTTAATCGCCAGATATTACACGGGGAGGAGGATATCGGGGAGCAGAAGGTTATCTCAGCTGCGCGAAAGCTCAAAAAGCTAAACTCGACAGTCGAGATAAACCCCCGCGCTGTGCGGATAACACCGAAGAGCATCCCGGGGTTATTGCACGGGATCAACCTCGTCGTAGATTGCCTGGATAACATGGAGACGCGGTTTATCCTGAACGAAGGGTGCGTCACAGCGGGCATTGCGCTCATCCATGGAGGCATCGACGGCATGATAGGTGAGATAACCACCATCATACCGGGCCAGACCCCCTGCTTTGCGTGCATATTTCCTCGGGATGTCGAAGGAAAGAAACCGTTCCCCGTTTTTGGATGTACCCCTGCCCTCATCGCCTCCCTTCAGGTTATGGAGGCGATCAAGCTCCTCGCAGGCTTTGGTGAGCTTCTTACTGGAAAGATGCTCTACATCAACGGAGAAAGGATGGAATGTTCAACAGCACCCCTTCAGAAGAATAAGGCATGTAGGGTATGCGGTGGAGGGAATATATGAGATATGCTTCTGACATAACCAACCTGATCGGTACAACACCATTAGTCCGGATCAACCGTCTCGTGGGACGCAACAACCTCGTGCTCGCCAAATTGGAGATGTTCAATCCCCTTTCCTCGGTGAAGGACAGGATCGGGCTATCGATGATCGAGGATGCCGAACAAAGAGGGATCATCAAGGCGGGTGATGTTATTGTTGAGCCCACCAGCGGCAACACGGGCATCGCCCTCGCCTTTGTCTGCGCGGCTCGGGGCTATCGGCTGATCCTCACGATGCCCGATAGCATGAGCATCGAGAGGAGAAAGATCCTCCGCATACTCGGGGCCGAGATAGTCCTGACACCGGCGGCAGATGGCATGAGGGGGGCGATACAGAAGGCAGAGGAGATGACCAAAGAGCTCAAGGCCTTTATGCCGCAGCAGTTTGAGAATCCGGCCAACCCAGCCATCCACCGTCGCTGCACTGCAGAGGAGATCTGGCAGGACACCGACGGGCAGGTGGACATCTTCGTGGCCGGGGTCGGCACCGGTGGCACCATTACCGGCGTGGCGGGTGTTTTGAAGGAGCGGAAGCCGGGGGCCGCGATCATCGCTGTCGAGCCTGCGGAGAGCGCGGTGCTTTCCGGAGGTTCCCCGGCGTCTCATGGCATCCAGGGGATAGGGGCAGGATTCATCCCCGCAGTTTTAGATCAAGGGCTCATCGATCGCATCATCCAGGTGAAGACCGAAGAGGCCAAGGAGATGGCCAGGAGATTGGCGCGGGAGGAGGGAATCTTTGTGGGGATCTCCTCGGGGGCGGCCATGAAGGCTGCATACCAGGTAGATAAAGAGGTGGAAGGCAAGACGATCGTCGTCGTTTTTCCCGATACCGGCGAGCGATATCTCTCCCTGTTGCCGGAGGAATAGGGCATGTTTCTGGCCAAAGGGCCACCTCCGGGCAGGTTCAAGGAAGATGTGGAGATGGTGTTTGAGAGAGACCCGGCTGCTAAGGGTGTATCGGAGGTTATCTTCTGCTATCCCGGGTTGCATGCGATCTGGCTTCATCGTATTGCTTATATTCTCTGGGGAAAAAGGTTTTTTTTCATCGCTCGTTTTTTATCCCACATCAATCGTCTGATCACCGGGGTGGAGATCCACCCAGGCGCGCAGATCGGGAGGAGGTTCTTTATCGACCACGGTGCCGGTGTCGTCATCGGTGAGACCTCTGAGATCGGGGATGACGTGACGATCTATCAGGGGGTGGTCTTGGGGGGCGTCTCCGTGAAAAAAGGAAAGAGGCACCCCGCCATCGGGAGCACGGTGATCATCGGGGCCGGCGGGATCATCCTCGGTCCAGTCCATATAGGCGATGGATGCCAGATAGGCGCGGGCTCTGTGGTCGTGACGGATATTCCCCCCTATACCACTGGCCAAACCGCCGAAGGTGGCCCTTTGGCCAAAGGTGACCCTTTGGTCAGGGCCACCTCCGGGGCGATAGGGATTCCAGCCAGACCGGCAGGGAAACACCAGATCAAGGTGCCGGTGGACCTTAACCATCACCTCATGCCTGATCCCGTCAAGGAGGTACTGGACCACCTGACAAAGCGGGTTGAGGAGCTCGAGGAAAAGATAGACGGGCTTGGTGCGAAAGAGAGAAGTGCCGCGTCAGGCCTCAGGGCAAAGGGGAGTAAGCGTTGAAGGGGTCGATAGCGTCCATAAACATCAGCGACACAAAGGGGGTAAGCAAGACCCCGGTGCCGGGGGTGTCACAGCTGAGACCTGGATGGGGTATTGTGGGTGATTGCCATGCGGGGACCCCCGGCAGAGATGTGAGCCTTCTGCCTTGCGAGGCTCTGAGAGGGGTTCCCTGCGGCGGCTATGGCGAAAATATCGATACCGCGGGTCTCGATATCCTCGAGCTTCCGGAAGGAACCGTATTAAGCATTGGTGCCAGCATCCGGATACAGATAACCCAACATGGCAAGATTTGTCCCTCTCGATGCGCTATCTACTATAAATTGGGCAACTGCATTATGCAGGAAAAGGGGGTCTTTGCGAAGGTGCTTGAAGGAGGGGAGATCATGGCGGGCGATGAAATAAGGGTAGAGGGAACCCTGTCTGGCCAAAGGGCCACCTACGGCGCGGCAGAGGATATAGAGTGGATATTGGAGAACTGCAAGAGGATCGCCCTGTTCGGTGCATCCCCAAAGGCCGACCGCCCCAGCTATCGCATCATGCGATTTCTGTTGGAGAAGGGGTATGAGGTCATACCGATACGGTCAGGGGTACAGGAGATTCTCGGCCAACGCTGTTACCCTAAGGTACCGGAGGTGCCGGGGCCGATAGATCTCGCCCTTATTTTTCGCCGATCGGAAGAGGTGCCGCCTATCGTAGAAGAAGCGATGGGAAGAGGGGCCAAAGCCGTCTGGATGCAGGAGGGGATCGTGAGCCTTGAGGCATTCGGACGGGCCGTGAAGGGCGGCCTGAGGGCAGTCATGGACAGGTGCATCTACAAGGAGTTAATGGCCAGGGTTGGGTAGGTGATAGGGGATTCGGAGGGGTATCGCCAGGGCAAGCTCAATGATGAGGTCAATGGATGAAGGTATGGTTGCCCTTTGAGAATGAGGTGAGAGAGATTGCGGGGGTAAAGACCGTGCGCCAGCTCCTCAATCACTTCTCATTTAAAGAAGAGGAGGTAGTAGCGCTCGACAAAAAGAAGGCAAGGCTCATCACATCTGATGAGAGGTTGGAGGAAGAGATGGAAATCAGGATAATAAGGGTGTTATCCGGTGGATAGGTCGTGAGGGACAAGATAGGTAAAAAGAGAAGCAGTGAAATATATTTTTTGTAAATGAGACAAACAGTTAAGGAGACAAGAACATGGGAGAGATCTTCGCCAAAGTAAGCGAAAAGGATGTAACACTGGCAATCGTAGGAGGATTCATTCGAGAGTTTGAAAAATTCGTAGAGAGCGATGTGATCATCGTCGGAAGTGGTCCGGCAGGGCTGATGGCGGGCAGAGAGCTGGCTACGAAAGGGAAAAGGACCCTCATTATTGAACGGAACAATTATTTGGGAGGTGGTTTTTGGATAGGCGGCTTCCTCATGAACAAGATAACGGTGAGGCACCCCGGCGAGGAGGTATTGAAGGAGCTGGGGATCCCCTTTGAGCAGGCGCGCGAAGGGCTCTTTGTCGCCGATGGTCCCCATGCCTGTGCAAGACTTATCGCTTCTGCCTGCGACGCCGGAGTAAAGATTCTCAACATGACTGTCTTTGAAGATGTGGTCTTGCGAGAGAACAATCGAGTAGGGGGCGCGGTGGTAAACTGGACGCCGGTGGAAGCCCTTCCCCGTCAGATTACCTGCGTGGACCCCATCGCGCTTGAGGCCACGATGGTGGTCGATGCCACAGGACACGATGCCTCAGTGGTGCGAAAAATGGAGGAGAGGGGGGTACTCAAGACCAAGGGGTTTGGCGGGATGTGGGTGGAGAGGTCAGAGGATTTGGTCGTGGAATATACGGGAGAGGTTCACCCCGGTCTGGCGGTCTGCGGCATGGCGACCGCCACCACCTTTGGGCTGCCCCGCATGGGGCCTACGTTCGGCGCCATGCTTCTGTCCGGCAGAAGGGCGGCGGAGGAAGTCTTAAAAAGACTATGATCCTTTTCCCCTGTGCCCCCTCCCGTGAGGTGATCAGGGAAGCCGCTAGTATATTTACCTCTTGGACGGGAGAGAAAATACGAGAGGGGGAGTGCCTCTATCGTGCAACACCCAGTGCGGCGGAGGATCTCGCCGGCTTGCGAGTTATTAATCTCGACAGCCCTGCTTTAAATGAGAACCTTTTCCCCATAGAGATAGCATTTGAGAGACGCCGGAGAGAGGGTTGTCAATGCGGCAAAGGTGCCGTGTATGCCGGCATTCATCTTGCCACGTTGCTCAGCAAGGGATTGTCCGCCAGGGGGGTTCTGTGGGGGGACAAGCCACTCTTTATCACCCGCGATTATATTGCCACCTTTGACAGGGATGACCTCCGCTGGCATCTCCGGTATGGGGTCTTCTCATTTCCTGTGCTCATTTCTCTTCCTGGAATCATCGAGGCACCGGCAAGGCCGCGGGAATATTACCTCCTCCGGAGCCAAGGTATCCCTGATGCAATGATGCCAGATAGCTTGCGGGATCGGTATCTCACCATCAACGACCCACGACTCCCCAGGGTCCTTGCCGGCATCCTCTTGCAGACATTCTTCTATTACCAGAGCGGCGATCCTTTCTGCCCGGACCCCTTTTGTTCCCTCTATCATGCCCACTGGCAAGAGGAACTCCTTCGCTCTCAAGGGGATGAGCCTTATATAGTATGTTTTAGACATCGACAAGCGCTGGAGAAGGAAGAGAGGTGGCTCAGAGGATAGTAGTGGCTATGAGCGGAGGGGTAGATTCCTCCGTTGCGGCCTATGTGCTCAAGGAGCAAGGGTTTGATGTGGTGGGGGTTACTCTGAAGCTCTACCCCGAGGTTTCCCGCTGTTGCCGCTTGGAGGACATCGAAGACGCCCGTAGGGTCGCCCACTTCCTCGATATCCCCCATTACGTTTTCGACTTCACTCAGGACTTCAAAAGAGAGGTTGTTGATTACTTTATCTCTGAATATATGGCGGGAAGGACGCCCAATCCCTGTGTCATCTGCAATCAGAAGATAAAGTTTGGTCTCCTTTTGCAAAAGGTGTCGGCAATAGGAGCCTCCCGTATGGCTACGGGACATTACTCGAGGCTCGTAGAAGAGAATGGAGGCGTCTATCTCGCTAAAGCAAAGCACAAAAGAAAATCCCAAGAATATTTTCTCGCTTTTCTCCCCGAGGAGGTCTTAAGAAAAGTTATCTTCCCCTTAGGGAGTTATACCAAGGAGACGATAAAAAAGATCTCACAAGATGTAGGGCTTCCTTTGAGGCCCAAGAAGGAGAGCCAAGAGGTATGTTTTGTCTCCCCGGATGATAGTTACGGCAGCTTTATTAAGAGACACGTGAAAGTGGATAGCCGAACTGGAACATTGGTTAATAGCAGAGGGGAGCTCGTGGGATTACATAAAGGTTTCTTTTATTACACCATGGGGCAAAGAAGGAGGATTGGTATACGTGCTTCTTTTCCTCATTATGTTATAGGGATTGACCCCATTAAGAATGTGGTGATCATCGGCCCGAAGTGCGAAGCCTATGCCAAGAGCATCGGGGTAACCCTGGTCCTCTGGAGAAAAGGGGATGGAAGATTCCTTGTTTCTGCAAAGATAAGATATCGACATGACCCTGCCCCTGCTACTGTAGAGGTGAAAGGCAGGGAGGCTTTGGTGATATTTGAGGAGGCACAGTTTGCGCCTGCTCCCGGCCAGATAGCGGTTTTTTACGAGGGGCATAGGGTTGTGGGGAGTGGGAAGATAAGGGTTTAGGCCATAGATCTTTCAACGATATTTCTTTAAAACTTGTGGAAAAGTCATTGGAAAAATGCCTAATAGCCCAATATCATAAGGAAATCAATCAGTTGCCTAATAAGTAGGCATTATAAAAGTTCAATAAAGACAATGAGTTACATAAATTTTTAGTTTATGAACACAATAATTGTAAAATCGAGCCAAGGTTTTCCTGTTATGAACAATTTTTCAACATTATTATCTGGCGGGCCATTGTAGCCATCTTGTAAGAAGATTGAATAACCTGGCCCATGTCCTTAGTTATTGCTGATCATCCACTAAACCGATGTCTATTCTTGGAGCTTGTAAAGGATTGACAGAAAGCTTATCGGTTGTTAATCTTTGAGATTTGCTACATCAAACCATCGTGAATAATTCCTGAGACAGGAGATGCAACGATGACTTTTGCCCCTCTGCGCATTACCGATACCACATTGAGGGACGGCCATCAGTCCATCCTCGCTACGAGGTTACGTATCGAGGATATGGCGCCCATTGCGCCGGAAATGGATAAGGTAGGCTTTCACTCCATGGAGGTATGGGGTGGCGCAACTTATGATGTCTGCATCCGCTTCCTCAACGAAGATCCCTGGGAGAGACTCCAGACCCTGAAGCGGTTGTTGCCGAATACCCCCTTGCAGATGCTCCTTCGCGGTCAGAACTTGGTGGGATACAGAAACTATCCCGACGATGTTGTCAGGGAGTTCATCCGGGAGGCGGCGGAATGCGGCATCGACATCTTCCGGATCTTCGATGCCCTGAACGACGAGCGGAATTTGGAAGTCTCCATTAAGACCGTCAACGAGTGCGGGAAACATGCCCAGGCCTGCCTCTGTTTTTCCCTGACGGAGCATCGAATGGGCGGCGATATCTTTACCCTGGATTACTATATCAACAAGGCCAAAACCCTGCAGTTGATGGGAGCCGATTCCCTCTGTATCAAAGACATGGCCGGCTTGATCGCGCCCCCCGATGCCTTTGAGCTGGTCAAAGCCCTGAAGGAGGCATTGGATATCCCGGTTCAACTCCACACACATTACACAAGCGGACTGGCCTCCATGTCCTATCTCAAGGCCGCCGAAGCAGGCGTTGATGTAGTGGACACCGCCCTGGCTCCTTTGGCCATGCGCTCTTCTCAGCCGCCTTGTGAGCCCCTTTTGGTGGGCCTTGCGGGCACCGAGAGAGATCCCGGCCTGGATCTCAATCTTATCTTCCGTTTAAGCGAGCGCGTCGAGAATATGGTGGAGAAATATCATGATTTGATAGAGAATACCCGCATGGCCATCGTCGACACGCAGGTCCTCATGCACCAGATTCCGGGAGGGATGATCTCCAACCTCGTGCAACAACTCAAAGAAGCAAAGGCCCTTGATAGGCTGTCCGAGGTCTATGAGGAGATACCCCACACCCGTAAGGATATGGGGTATCCCCCGCTGGTCACACCCACCAGCCAGATCGTTGGCGTACAGGCGGTACTCAACGTCCTGTTTGGTCGCTACAAGGTGATCACCCAGCAGGTGAAGGACTACTTTTACGGCCTCTACGGAAGGTCTCCGGCGCCGGTGAACCCCGAGATACAAAGGCTTGCCCTCGCCGGTTATCCCCTGGGCGAGACCCCGATCCAGTGTCGCGCCGCCGATACCTTAGAGGACGAGATGGCGAAGGCCCGGGAAGAGACCAAGGGGATTGCCCGCACCACTCGGGATGTCTTGATCTATGCCCTTTACCCTCAGACCGGAATGGAATTTCTCAAGAAAAAATATACAGGGGGAAAATCGAGCTAGCCAGCTGCCTATTCGTGAAGAGGATGTTGGACAGCTACTATGCTCCTGGCGACCTTCGTGGTTTTCTCGTCAGGGGCAGCAAGGTAGAAAGGCTGACAAGGGTTTGAACGCTGCAGGAGGGAGGACAGCTTCGGTCACAGTGTACCAAACGGATCAGAACGGGCAGAAGCCGGGCAACGCAAAGGGGTGGCGATGACGCTCTTTTTGCTCACTTTTTTCTTCCTCTATAGTTCAGTACATCTGTACATATTCCTCAAGATCAAGGGCGCCTTCACCCTGGGGACGGGGACCTTCATTGCCCTCATACTTTTTATGGCTGTCATGGTCAGTGCACCGGTCCTGGTGCGCATATCCGAGAGACAGGGGCTAGAGTTTCTCGCCCGCCTCCTTTCGTATGTTGGTTATACCTGGATGGGGTTGACCTTTCTATTCTTCACCGCTTCAGTTTTGGTTGATCTCTATCGTCTTTTTATCTCCGCGGGAGGATTCATTCTGCGGACAAAGCTTTCATCTTTCTCCCCGGCACCGCGCCTTGCCTTTTTCATCCCTGCCCTCGTCACCGCGACAATCGCGCTATACGGCTATTTTGAGGCACGCTCCATTCGCTGCGAACGGGTGGTCATTGCGAGCCCCAAGGTTCCCAGAGAGGTTGGTACTATCACCATCGCTCAGATCTCGGATGTCCACCTGGGACTGATCGTGAGACAGGGAAGGTTGAAGAAGATCCTGAGAGAGGTCAAGGGGGCGAAACCAGACATCCTGGTCTCCACCGGGGACCTGGTCGACGGGCAGATCGCCGACCTCCGGGGGCTTGCCGAGCTCTTGAGCGACATTCGTCCCCCCTACGGTAAATTCGCCGTGACGGGAAATCACGAATTTTATGCCGGTCTGGACCAGGCGTTGCGTTTTACGGAGAAGGCGGGTTTTACGGTGCTGAGGGGGGAGGCCAAGGATACGGCTGGCTTTATGACGATTGTCGGTGTCGATGATCCAACGGCGAAGTACTTTGGCCTCTTGCGCGGACCTTCGGAACACTCTCTCCTTGCCAACGTGCCCCGTGGACGCTTTATCCTGCTCCTGAAGCACGTACCGGTGATAGACGAACAAGCAGTGGGTCTCGTTGATTTACAGCTTTCAGGGCATACCCATAAAGGTCAGATCTTCCCCTTCAACTACCTGTCCAAGGCCTATTTCCCCCACGATGCCGGGCTGGTGCATCTTTCCCGACGTACCTTTCTCTATGTGAGCAGGGGCAGCGGCACCTGGGGGCCACCCATTCGCTTTCTTGCGCCCCCGGAGGTGACTGTAATCACCTTGGTCCACACGGACAGAGAATAAGACTCCACACTGTTTGCTCAGAACATAAACCAACCCAATCCCTCCCCACCTCCCTTTACAAAGGAAGGAGTTTTTCCCCCTTTAGCAAGCCGGAGGTGACCCTTTGGTCAGGGGGATCGAGGGGGATTTTTCCCGCCAAGGCAGGAGAAGGGGTTGATTATCGTTCTATTCTGGATGAAAACCCGCGCCAGCGGGCGAAGACTTTAATTCGGTTTTTGTCTCAAAAGGGTTCAATCACGTCAACGGCGGGACGCCTGTGGAGGGATAGTTGGGTTGTTGCTGTCAATTCTTGCGCATCATATGGGCCACCGCTTTTTCCAACCCACTGATGGTCAGCTCAAACATGGGGAAGATCTCCCGGATCGCTCCGATGGTGTACGTATGTTTCCACTCACAGGCGGGGACGGGGTTTAACCAGAGAGCGTGGGGGAAGGCCTTGGCTATGAAACGCAGTCGCTCAACGCTCGGTTTTCCTGATTGCTCTTCATAATAGATGGAGCCGTTATGGGACGTGAGTTCAAAAGGGGCCATACTGGCATCGCCAACGATGACAAACCTCGTTTCCCGATCGAAGCGAACCAGTTCGTCGATAGGATAGGGTTTGTAATGACGGCGGGGATCCTCCCAAAGACTGGTATAGATCGTGTTATGAAAGTAAAAGTTCTTGAGATCCTTGAATTGCGATCGGGCGTAATTGAAGAGGGTTTGCACCACATGGACATAGGGATCCATGGACCACCCGCCGTTGTCGATGGCCAGGATGACCTTGAGGCGATCCTTGAGGCTTTGACTGAAGACGATCTCTATCTCACCGGCATTCTTGACGGTCTGGTAGATGGTCTTGTCTATGTCGACCTTGTCCTTGGGGCCAACAGGCGCCATATGTCTCAGCCGCTTCAAGGCCTCACCGATCTGCGACTGGGTCAAGGGGACCTCCTGGGAGTAATCCCGATATCGTCTGTCCATTGCCACCTTGACGGCGGACTTGTTCCTGGATATCCCCCCAACCCTCATACCGCCCGGATGGTAACCGGAATGACCCACCGGCGAGGTCCCGCCGGTGCCGATCCATTTATTCCCCCCATGGTGGGCCTCTGTTTGTTCCTTGAGCCGCGCGAGAAAGTACTCGATCAATTCCTCCGGGCTCAATTTTTTCAGCTCGGCTTCATCGACGCCGAGCGCCTGGGCCAGGAGGTGCGGGTCCTTTAACCACTCTTCCAGCAGGGCCCTGGCTATCTCAGTCAGCTCATGCTCATCCGGCTCCTTAAGCTCAACGCCCTGAAACCGGTGGGCAAAGACCTGGTCGTAGAGATCGAAGTACCTTTCGCTTTTCACCAGGATGCAGCGGGCCGCGGTGTAGAGATCATCGACGGAGTTGATGAGCCCCATGTTCAAGGCCTTGTGCAGCCGCAGGAAGGCGGTCGGGGTGACCGGTATCCCCACCTGGCGCAGGGTATAGAAGAAATCGACGAACATTGTTACAGCCTATCGTTAGATCTTAATGTGGTTAACCACCTTCTGGGCTGTGAAATAATCAGGACTCTTCTTGAACAGGACCCCCAAGTACGGGATGCTCCCCTTGATGAGGTCCTTGACCCGAAAGTCGGGATCAGCCCGCAGGGCCCTGATCCAATTGATGAGCTCCCTGGTTGCCGGCTTTTTCTCGATCTCCTTGATCTCCCTGAGGCGGTAGAAGGCCTGTACGGAGCTGTTGAGGAGCTCCTTGTCGATATCGGGGAAATGCACCTGGACGATGTTCTTCATCATATCGGGCTCGGGAAAGGCGATGTGGTGGAAGTTGCAGCGTCCCAGGAAGGGATCGGAGAGGTCCTTCTTGGCATTCGACGTAATAACCACGATGGGCCGGTGTTTTGCCGTGATGGTCTTGTCGATCTCGATGATGTCGAATTGCATTTGGTCCAGGATGTCGAGCATGTCGTCCTGAAAATCGGTATCGGCTTTATCGATCTCGTCTATGAGGAGCACGACCCGTTCATCCGAGACAAAGGCCTGTCCGATCTTGCCCATCCTGATGTACTCCTCTATATTGCTGACATCCCTCTTGGAATCTCCGAATCGGCTGTCGTTCAACCGGGTCAGGGTATCATATTGATAGAGGGCATCGATGAGCTTCATGCTCGATTTAACATTGAGAACGATGAGCCTCATATGGAGGGCCTCGGTAATGGCATGCGCCAGCATGGTCTTGCCTGTGCCGGGCTCACCCTTGAGCAAGAGGGGCATCTCCAGGGCAATGGAGATGTTGACGATCTCAGCCAGTTCATCATCCAGTACATATTTCGAGGCGCCGGCAAATCTTCTCATTGCGTTTTCATGCTTCATTATGCAGCTCCTTCGCTCGCTTTTGCGCTATTGAGTATATCCATTCTCTATCCATTATTCAAGGGATGTGCCTTTCCTTTTTCCCGGCGCGCGTGGAAGCGATACGCGGCAATCACCTCCATAGCTCACAGCCGCCGTTGTATTCATTACCCGTGAATGCTACTATGAGTCATCCTGAAATCTATGGCTTCCAGCGAACCCGATTCGAGGAGCGAAGCGCAAGAGAAGAGACAGATACCCCGTGTATCGATTATCATCCCTACTCATGACAGGAAGGCATTTGTGCTGGAGGCGATTGGTTCTGTCCTCGCCCAGACCTATGGGAATTACGAGCTGATCGTGGTGGACGATGGCTCTGCTGACGGCACCGGGGAGGCCCTCAAGCAGTATGCAGAGCACGTGCGTTATCTCTATCAAGAAAACCAGGGGGTGAGCGTGGCCCGCAATTGCGGCCTCGCACTCGCCCGTGGGGAGTTCATCGCCTTTCTCGATTCCGATGACCTCTGGCTGCCGAAGAAGCTACAGGTGCAGGTCGCCTTTATGGATCAGCACCCGGAGGCCCAGATCTGCTATACCGATGAAATCTGGATCAGGCGCGGGAAGCGGGTCAATCCCAAAAAGAGACACGCCAAGTATTCGGGGCGGATCTATCCTCACTGTCTCCCCCTCTGTATCGTCAGTCCATCCTCGGCCCTCATGCGTCGAGGTCTCTTCGAGCAGGTCGGGGCCTTTGATCCCCAACTCCCGGTCTGTGAGGACTACGACCTATGGCTGCGTGCCGCAGCCCGTTTCCCCATCTCCTACATCCCCCAGAGGCTGATCGTCAAAAGGGGAGGGCACCCGGATCAACTCTCCCGGCAACAATGGGGGAATGATAGGTACCGGGTGATGGCGCTGGCCAAGATCCTAAAAATGGGGGTGTTGACCCCTGAGCTGCAGGAGCTCACCATCCAGGAGCTTCACAGAAAAGTGCGCGTCCTCATCAGCGGCTATCTCAAGAGGGGAAAAGAAGGAGAGGCGAAGGATTGTCAGGAGCTCTTGGAGCAATACCCTTTGTGATGCCTCACTTCTTTCTTGACTCATCAATATTTTTCTCTTATAAGAGGAGACGAAGCGAGTTTCTGCGAGATCTCCCTTGAGCGATCTTGAATCAGTCCGATTAGCCTCATGAAAAATACGGCCATCATAGTGGGAGGAGGCCTCGGTAAGAGGTTTATGGGGGAGCTCCCCAAACAGTTTCTCCCCTTGGGGGAGAGGCCCATCATCGTCCACACCGTGGAGGCCTTTCAGCGCTCCCCTTCTATAGATGCCATTGTGGTGGTGGTGCCGACAGGGTGGGGAAAACGGTGTACTGAGGACCTCAAGCCATATGGCCTTACCAAGGTGCAGGGGATCATCGCCGGAGGGGAAACCAGACAGCTTTCCTGCTGGCAGGCCTTGCAATACGTCGAGGCAAATCCCCCAGACATTGTCGTCATCCATGACGCCGTACGCCCCCTAGTAAGCCAAGAGATGATCGATGCCGCTGTTCGGGAAGGCACTGAGGGGATGACCTTTGGCCTGCGGCCTGTGGAGACCATCGTCGAGTGCCGCGATGGAGAGATCACGCGGGTCCTGCCGCGGGAGGAGCTGTATCAGATCCAGACCCCCCAAGCGTTTCCGTTTCAAACCTTATGGGATGCCCATGGCCAGGCCTTGGAGGCCGGTATCACGGATGCCAGCGACGACGCCGGCCTCGTGCTCAGGGCGGGCCATCGGGTGAAAGTACTCGTGGGAGATCCGCGTAATATAAAGGTCACCGGCCCGGTCGATTTGGAACTTGCGCAACACCTCCTATGGGCGAGGTGATCTTTACATTACCCCACCGTTTTGTTACCATTTTTGACGCGCAGAGGCCTCCGGAATGCAGGATCACACACCCGTTATAAGGCAGTACCTGCGGATTAAAGGGGATTATAGAGATTGTATCCTCTTTTTTCGCATGGGGGATTTTTACGAGATGTTCTTCGATGACGCCAAGGTCGCCTCCAAGATCTTGGAGATTGCCCTTACCTCCAGGGAGAAAGGAGAAAGGGAGCGGATCCCCCTGTGCGGGGTCCCCTGCCATGCTGCAGCACCGTACATCACCAAGTTGATCAACAAGGGTTATAAGGTGGCCATCTGCGAGCAGGTGGGCGATGCCAGGGCGTCGCAGGGGCTGGTGGAGCGCGAGGTCACCCAGGTGATCACGCCGGGGATGGTGGTGGAGGGGGCTACCCTCCAGGAGAAGGAGAACAACTTTCTGATGAGCCTGTACCGAGGCGAAGGGGGGTATGGGCTTGTCTTTTTGGACCTTTCCACGGGCGAGTTCAAGGGGTGTCGGATAGCTGACAAGGATCTCCTGGTGGGCGAGGTGGTGAAGAACAGGCCCCGCGAGGCTTTGATCCCCGAGGGGTTGCAGGGTGAAGAAGGGATTCTGGCGGATCTCACCAGGGAGTTCCCCTCCATGCTGGTCAACACCCTCCCAGATGCCTCCTTTCGGACCGAGGCCGATGTTGGCCCTCGAGAGGAGCTTATAAAAGATTTGATCCCTTCATCGGCAGGGGACGAACCCCGTCGCGCCGCCCACGCCGCCTTTCGCTATTGCCAAGAGACCCAGCAGACCGATGTCGGGCACATCAAGCCCCTTTCCCTCTACCGGATAGAGGACTACCTGATCTTGGACGAGACGACGCAGAGAAACCTCGAACTGTTCACCTCGCAGGGGGGCAGGGGCAAGAAGGGCACCGTGCTCGATATCGTGGACGAGACGATCACCGCCATGGGAGGCAGGAGGATCAGGGGTTGGCTCTCCTATCCGCTCGTCGATTGCAGAGAGATCGAAGGTCGGCTGGAGGCCGTCGGTGAGCTCAAGGAGACGCCCCTTGTGCGGGCCGATCTCAGGGAGCTCATGGAGGAGGTCTATGATCTGGAGAGGCTCAACGCCAGGGTGATCATGGGGAAGGCGAACCCGCGGGATCTGGTGGCGTTAAAGGCCACCGTGAAGGCGATCCCTGCGGTGAAGAAGGGGCTGGCGGATATCACCGCCCCTTTGCTGCAAGAGATCAGGGTGGGGTTGGATGAGCTCGATGAGGTGGCTGCATGGATAGACGATGCCCTTGTCGCCAGCCCACCCATCACCGTGACCGAGGGGGGGATCATCAAGGACGGATATAGCCAGGAGCTCGATGAGCTGAGGGGGATGAGCCGGGCTGGCAAGGGGTGGATTGCCCACTTGGAGGTGCAGGAGCGCCAGCGCACCGGCATCTCCTCATTAAAGGTGCGATACAATCAGGTTTTCGGCTACTACATCGAGGTCACCAGGCCCAACCTGGATCTGGTCCCTGAGGACTACGTCCGCAAGCAGACCCTGACCAATGCCGAGCGGTTCATCACGCCGCAGCTCAAGGAGTACGAGGACAAGGTCCTGGGGGCCGAGGAAAGGATCAAGGCCTTGGAACACGAGCTTTTTCGGCAGCTGCGGGAGCGGGTGGCAGGGGAGAACCGCAGAATTCAGGGCACCGCCTCTGCCATCGGCTCCCTCGATGCCCTTCTCTCCCTGGCCGAGGTGGCGGATAAATATCGATATAACAGGCCCCGGGTCACAGAGGGGGATGAGATCGTCATCCTCGATGGGCGGCATCCGGTAGTTGAGCGGATGGGTCATCTCGAGCCCTTTGTCCCCAATGACGCCCGTTTGGACGGCAGCAATAACCAGCTGATCATCATCACCGGCCCCAACATGGCGGGCAAGTCCACCTATATCCGCCAGGTGGCCCTGATCTGCCTGATGGCCCAGATGGGCGGGTTCGTGCCTGCTCAGGAGGCGACCATCGGCCTGGTTGACAGGATCTTTACCCGGGTCGGGGCGTCGGACAATCTGGCCAGGGGGGAGAGCACCTTCATGGTCGAGATGAGGGAGACGGCTGATATCCTGAAGGAAGCCACGCCCCGGAGCTTGGTGATCTTGGACGAGATAGGCAGGGGCACCAGCACCTTTGACGGCCTCAGCATAGCCTGGGCAGTGGCGGAATACCTGCACGATAAGAAGGGTCCCAAAACCCTCTTTGCAACCCACTACCATGAGCTCACTGAGCTGGCCATGACCAAACCGCGGGTGAAGAACTACAATGTGGCGGTTAGTGAGTGGAACGGCGAGATCATTTTTCTCCGCAGGATTGTGGAGGGGGGGACGAGCCGCAGCTACGGCATCCAGGTGGCCAGATTGGCCGGCCTCCCCGAGGAGGTTGTGGCTCGGGCCAGGGAGGTCCTCGCTAATCTGGAGAAAGGGGAGTTGGACGAAAAGGGCATGCCGAGACTGGCCTCTGTCAAGGGGGGAGAGAAGGGACAAGGGGTGGATCAATTGGACCTCTTTGCGCAGCGGGACGATCGTATATATAGGGAACTCCAGAAGGTTGATCCTAATCGCCTGACGCCTCTGGAGGCTGTTCAGCTCCTCTATCACTGGAAAAAGATGATGGAAGAAGGGGATTGAAAAAAAAGCCGGATTTTGCCCTGGCCAGAAGAAAGATGGTTCAAGAGCAGCTGGTGGCCAGGGGTATAAAGGAGAAACAAGTCCTTGACGCTATGATGAAGGTGCCTCGGCACCTCTTTGTGGAAGAGGGGCTATGGCATCAAGCCTACGGCGATTTCCCGCTGCCCATTGGCCAGGGGCAGACCATCTCGCAGCCCTATATTGTCGCCTTGATGACCGAGGCCTTGGAGCTAACAGGCGATGACAAGGTCCTGGAGATCGGGACCGGCTCTGGATACCAGGCTGCAATCCTGGCGGAGCTGACCAACCAGGTCTTTTCCATTGAGCGGATCAGCTCCATGGCATCCAAGGCCAGAAGGATATTGGATGAGTTGGGCTATGCCAATGTCCTCATCCGGGTGTCGGATGGCACTGTTGGATGGCACGAAGAAGCCCCCTTTTCCGGGATCATCGTGACTGCCGGGGCGCCGGATATCCCGCCAACCCTCGTTGAACAGCTGCAGGTGAGGGGCAGGCTCGTGATACCGGTGGGGAATGAATATTCCCAGACCCTCCTCAAGGTGGTAAAACAGGAGAAGGGATATCAAGAGAAGGATCTGGGCGGCGTGCGGTTTGTGAAATTGATAGGAGACCATGGGTGGAAGGCAGACTGGTAAAAGGACAGATAGGGGTCATCGGCGGGGCCGAGTGTTCGCCGGAGATCTATGAGATTGCCCGCCCGGAGGTGGCCTTTTGGCCAGAGGGATGCCAATCCGTACGTCGATATCGTCATACCGACGGGTCTCGGCCACGCCCGCAACGTCCTTGTCGTCCATGCCCCGGAGGTGGCCCTTTGGCCATCGGACGGCCTGGTTGCCGTCGCCGGAGGTGGCCTTTTGGCCAATGGTGAAGCCGGGACCCTTTCAGAGATTGCCATTGCCCTCAAGCCGGAGGTGGCCCTTTGGCCAGAGGTTTGCAGCGCTCCTTCTGGTTGTCCTTTTGGCCGTTTCCTTTGGGTGCCGGCACACGACCGGAGGTGGCCCTTTGGCCAGGGATGTCGGCCGCGGCCAGCGCGGCGTCTATCATATCGTGAAGCGCCACCAGACCTTCTGGCGGATCTGCAAGACCTACGGGGTGGATATGAACGAGGTGGCCAGGATAAACGGGATCAAGGACAAGACCAAGATTGAGGTGGGGCAGCGGATCTTTATCCCCGGAGTCGTCAGGGTATTGAAGGTGGATATCTATGTGGAAGATGTTACCGCGGGAGAGAAAGCAACAGCCGTCCGATACGAAAAGGGGAGGTTCATCTGGCCGGCAGAAGGGCAGGTGACAGCTACGTTTAGTGCCAATGGGACGGCTGAAAAAAGGCGTCACGATGGCATTGATATCTCTGCAATGGTAGGCACCCTCGTGCGGGCGGCGGATAGCGGCAAGGTGGTTTACAGCGACAATAAGATGAGGGGGTATGGAAACCTCATCATCATCGAGCACCAGGATCATTTCTTTACCATCTATGCCCACAACGAGGAGAATCTGGTGAAGGAAGAGGTGCTCGTCAAGCAAGGTGATGCCATCGCCCGAATCGGCAAGACGGGAAGCGCTACAGGCCCGCACCTCCATTTTGAGATCCGCAAGGGGAGCACACCGTTAGACCCGTCGAAATTTTTGCCCTAGAATGGAGTGATCACCCCTCACCCCCCTCCCTCTCCCCGACGGGGAGAGGGAGGGGATGAGGGGGAAATTCATAAAATTTTTTTGAGACGCGGCACTAGAAGGAAAATCATGCAGGAAAAAGACGACGTTTTCGGGAAAGAAGAAGAGCAGATCTCCCCTGCAGATACATCCTTCGATTCCCTGAGCTTGTACTTCCAGGATATAAGGTCAGCCAAGCTCCTCACCGCGGAGGAAGAACAGGAGCTGGCCCGACGCACAGCGCAGGGGGATGACGCGGCCCGAAAGAGGATGATCGAGTCCAATCTGCGGTTGGTGGTCAAGGTGGCCAAACGGTATATGGGGCAAGGCCTTCCCCTCTTGGATTTGATCGAAGAGGGTAACATCGGACTCATCAAGGCGGTGGAGAGATTTAAGCCGGAGAAGGGGTGTCGTTTTTCCACCTATGCCGTCCTCTGGATCAGGCAGTCCATCGAGCGAGGCCTGGTAAGCCAGAGCAGGACCGTGCGGCTTCCCGCCCACGTGGTCGGAGATCTGAGAAGAATGATCCGGGTCACGCGCACGTTAACGCAGCGGTTGGGGAGAGAACCCCTGTTCGAGGAGCTGGTCAAGGAGATGGGGGTGGAAGCGGACTACATGACTCGTTTGATGATGGCTGTGCGCAAGGCCACCTCCATTGAATCCCCCTTGGATGAAGACGAGCGCTATCATCTGGCGGATATCCTCACGGAGGAAGAACAGCCCGGCCCCTTTTCGGTCACCGAGCATATGGAGCTCGTGAAGCTCGTCACCTCCTGGTTGGAGCTTCTCACCCCTCCGGAGAAAGCGGTAATCAAGCTTCGTTTCGGGCTCCGCGATGGCGAGCCCAAGACCTTGGAGGCCATCGGTGAGATGTTCGGGGTAACGAGGGAACGTATTAGGCAGATCGAGGTCAAGGCCCTCAAGCGCCTGCGCAAGGTGATGGAGCAGAGGGATCTGATACTGCTGGAGGATGTAATACCCTGAAGGTCAATTTTGCACTTCTGTTCAACGGTTGGTTAAAGCGCTGAAAAAAGAGGTCTTTATACCCTCAGCGGCCCCCTACCATTTCGGATATTTTTATAGATGGGGTGTCGTATGGCGACAGGGCGGGATTGAGCCCTTTCTCAATAGTCTTCCTGTCCTTGACACCGGGTCTTGATGGTGGTAAAGATTGACTATCGTGTGCCCTCGTAGCTCAGGTGGATAGAGCACAGGATTCCTAATCCTGGTGCCGCGTGTTCGAGTCACGCCGGGGGCGCCAAGAAGCACACATAGGTTAGCAATTGTGGCTAGCCTCTTTTTTTTCCGTTGTTTTAAAGGTGTTAAGGATGGGGTATCGAGATGTGCTGCGCAGGGCGCACAGTTCTTGGTATGGCGTCCTTCCGAGGCTCGTGTTTTATCGAAAACGCCTTTTTTGCCACTACGGTCATCACATCGTCGTACTCATTATGTTCTATAATAAAATCTCTCAGCAGTTTCAGCTCATGCCGATTAAATTTTTCCTGGCACCGCGTCAAAATCCGGTCCACACATTCGCTGCCCAATTGATAAAAGGAGATTAACGGGGTTTCTCCTTCGGCGGATACCTCGAGGGTATCCGGATCCAAGTTTTTAACCTCATCCTGGATGGCCTTGACAATGCAGCTCAGCTTTTTCTCGGTGATAACCGAGCCGTGTTCCATCATGAACTGCTTCTTTATGGCCTCGGTCTGGGCGCGGAGCTTACCATGTTCGATCTCAAGTCTTCCATCTATGATTTCATATGCGCAGGGATCGTCGATCGTGCTGCGCCAGCGTCTGATCAAAAATCGCCGCTTGCCGTTGGAGGCCTCGAAATAGGCAATCTTGAGAGGTTCTGCATAGGGCTTGTCGCTTATGGGAGAAGTGAGAGGGATCAATTCCTCGGTTCTATGGTCTTTGTGCCTTTGCTCGAAGGCTTCTCTATCGTTGCCTTCTTGCTCCTTGACCTCCCCATCATGCCATTCATAGTGAGGGCACAGATCCCATGCCGTCATATTGATGACTTTATTGCAGTCGATGCAACGGATCAACGTTCCCATCATTTTTTTCTCTGCTCTTTTGCGAATATGTCGACCAGTTTCGCATCAAATTGAGAACCGGCGTTTTTCTTCAGTTCGCTCAGCGCCTCGTTTTTGCTCAGAATTTCCCTATTGGGCCTGCCCACGGTCAAGGCATCGTAGTAGTCCGCGATGGCTATGATGCGGGCAAAGAGGGGTATCTCATCCCCCTGCAAGCCTTCGGGGTAGCCCTTTCCATCCGCCCTTTCGTGGTGGTATTTTATGCCACCGATCACCTCGGGGGTAAGCTTCAGGGGGGATACCATTTTTACCCCCTTGAGGGGGTGATCACGTTTCTCGGTCCATTCATTGTTATCCCGCGAGCCGTTTTTTACGGACATCCCTACATTCCCGATATCATGCAAATAGGCGCTGGTCTGGAGATCCCTCGTATCGGCTTGGGAGAGTTTCAGCCCCTCGGCCATTAAGGTGGCGTAATAATTGACCCTGTCCGAATGGCCTTTCGTATGGAGATCGTTGCTTTCCAGCGTGGTGGTCAGCACCTTGACAAATTCCAGATAACCTTCGCTCTTGGCCGGGTGGTAAAACTCATCCAATTTATTGAGAAATTGGGATATGTGTTTATACATCTTGAGGGGAGATTTGCTTTCCTTCTCTACCTCCATTAAAAATTCTTTTACCCTGAGGCTTATCTCCCTTCTTTCGAGGCACCTTTTGACAGTTGAGAGGATATCCGACACATTAAAGGGTTTAAGGATGTAGTCAAAGACGTTGTATTTTATGGCCTCTACCGCCGATTTTAAGGTGCCATAACCGGTGATGATGACGACCTCGATAGTGGGGTCGTAATCCTTGATCAGCTTGAGCACTTCCTCACCGGACATAACCGGCATCTTGAGGTCCAGGGTGACGACGTCAATGTTCGTATTTTTGATGATCTGGAGGGCTTCTCTTCCGTCTTCAGACGAGAAGATATTAAAAGAGGGCTTAAGAATCATCCCTAAGGATTCCCGCGGCCCCAGCTCATCATCCACAATTAAAACGTTGGCTCTTTTGTCTTGATCCATAAGCTATACCTCTCAGCAAGTTTTGTGCCGAAATAGTATGAGTAGAACCATGGCATCTACCCCCGCGAAACAATGCCATTCAGAGCCATTAGTTTACATGATCTGCGAGCAAAATGCAAGAAAAAGATACAAATATACCAAGGCACAGGAAAGAATTTTCTGAAAAAAAGTGACAAAAAAAGGCGCCCATGTGGACAAAAAAAGGCACTTTGTGGATAAAACTGCTTCTTTTGTGCATGAGAGGGGTTATCTCTGTGGATGCATAACGGCTCTTGATGCGAATCGGAAATCGCTAGTACAGATAAAAAGGAGTGCCTCCGTTGATATCAAGCTGATAGTTTTTTCCTGTTAAATCGAATAGTTATGCCTACATCTATCTTTTAACATACTTTTTTCGATGGCATAGCTTGGCAGCAAGAGGGAACTGACAGTACCGGGCCCTTTGGTTTTAACAGGGGATGTTTACAAAAAAGGTGGTGCCCTTTTTTGGCATGTTCTCCACCTCTATGAAGCCATGGTGATCCTGCACAATCTGGTGAGTAATGGCCAGTCCTAAGCCGGACCCTTTGTCCTTGGTCGTAAAAAAGGGGTCAAAGATCTGCTCGATTATCCTCTTGGAGATGCCTTTGCCGGTGTCCTGGATCTCCACCTGGACGTACACTGCTCCGTTCTTCTGGATGCCCCTGCTTGTAATCGATATCCTCCCATGGGCCTTGATGGCCTCGATGGCGTTCAGCAAGATATTGAGAAAGACCTGTTTCATCTGATCCGCATCGAGCTTTGCCTTGGGGGTCTCTAGAAGATTCGTCTCGATGGCGATATCCCGTTTGGTCGCCTCAACCTGGATGAGAGGGATAATCTCTTCTATGACCTGATTGACGTCCGCCTTTCTGAACTGGGGCTTTTTCGGCTTGGCGAAATTAAGAAGATCACTCACCAAGTTGGTGATCCTGTTCAACTCGGAGCTGGTCAATTTTAAAAAATCCCCCCGGAATTCCTTATCCTTGTACCGCTCGGGCAGCAGGTCCAGGAATGTTTTGATGGTGACCAGGGGATTTCTGATCTCATGGGCCAGGCCTGCCGTCAAGGAGCCCAATGAAGACAGCCGATCAGTTCGGCGCATTTGTACCTGTGTTCTTTGCATCTCCTGGTATAGACGGGCGTTCTCCAGGGCAATCGAAGCCTGGGTGGCGAAGTGGGTTAGCAGATCCAGGTCTTCATGGGAGTACATCTCGCCACTTCGTTTGTGGCCGAGATTGATGATACCTATGAGGTGATCTCTCGTCATCAAGGGGATGCACACCTCTGATTCCATGGATTCCAATTTCTTTACTACGAGTCTGATATCAAGATCATCCATGGATCGTTCCAATTCTTCTGTTACCACCACCTGCCCTTTCTCCTCTAGCCACTTTAAAAAAGGATCTTGCTGAGGCAATTCCCTGACTTTAGACCTTTGCAGATTTTGAGATGCGCGCAATGTGTAGGCCCTCTTTTCCCTGTTCAGGAGAAAAAAAGAGATTTTTTCTGCGCCAAGGTCTTTGGTCAGAATATTCCCTGCCTTTTTAAAGAGCTCTTTTTCATCCAAAAAAGCGATTATTATTTCGCTCAAATCCCTTAATGCCTTTTTATATTCAAATTTTCTTTTAAACAGCCGCTTTTCTATATATTCTTCTATTTGAGGTGTTACTTTTAGAAAGACAAGACTGGCCAGCAAGAGCGTACAAAAGGCTAAAATAGAAAAGTAAATATTACCGGTTCCATAGAAATAATGTTGGGCGAAGATGATAACAATCGTGCTGGGTATCAAAACAAAGAATGAAAGATAGGCATAGACCATGCCTTTCTTGATCACGATGTCTATGTCCATGAGGTGGTGTTTTACGATAGCGTAACAGACTGCTAGGACATACACAGTTGCAAAATAGTTTCCATAGGGAAATATTTTTACTCCAAACATTGGCATAAAAGTGCTTGAGGCACCCATGTAACCGAGTAATGTACCCCAGAATATATATTTAATCTGATTACGTTTAGTACCTACATATTTATGATAAACCTGAAGCATTAGGTAAAGGCTGTATATTACACAGCTGCTAAAAAATATAACGAAAAATGGATATATAATGCCAGCTCTGGGGAAATATGCAAAGCTCGAAATTGGTCTAGTATCTATCATAAACAAATGACTAAACTTGCTAAAATTAATTAAGAAAAATGCTAGGCTGAAGAGATACATAAGTAAGAGGAACCTTTTTCTGGTTTTGTTTGCACTTACTAAACTTAGAGTAAATTGGAAAAATAAGGTTGGAATGAATATTGCTGCACCATGCAAAAATCGGCTCCAAAACATGGCTGAGACGCTATCGACCGCTAATGCATGTCTATAGATACCAAAACTCCATATTCCCGCGCTCAATGCCCAGAGTGAAAATGTTTTATTAATTAGTTTATTTTTCCCTTTTAGAAATACAAAAATCCCCAATAGGATACTAGATAAGGAGTTTAATAGATTTGCCAATGCATACAGGTTCATTTATACTTCCTATAGTTTAAAATTTTTAAATTTCTTCCATAATTATTCATGGTTATCTATTCTTCAAAATCTCTTATTATTAGAACGACGTTTTTACCGCCAAAACCGAAGGCATTTATCATAGCTGTACAAACCTTAACCTCCCGCGAGCTGTTAGGAACATAGTCTAAATCGCAATCGGGATCTGGGTATGTATAATTAATTGTCGGCGGTATGAAACCTTGGTTGATTGCCAATACACTGCTGATCAATCTTAGAGCTCCACTTGCTCCAAAAGGTTGTCCGAGCATAGAAGCGATCGAACTTATGGGTATTTTATAGGCATATTCACCAAAAATTTTTTTAATTGCGAGCGTTTCAAAAAAATCTGAATTTTTCTCACCTAATCCAAAAGCACAAATATAATCTATTTCATGTGGTTCTAATTTAGCATCGTCTAATGCCATTTTTAATGCTCTAAATTTTTGTTTCATATTAGGTGCAGGTTTTGCCATACTATATGCATCACAAGTAAATCCCCACCCCATGAGCTCTGCGTAGATGTTTGCATCGCGCTTAATTGCGTGACTCAGTTCTTCTAGGACGACAATTCCTGCGCCTTCTCCAATTACCATACCATCTCTTGTTCTATCAAATGGTCTAGGTGATTTTATAGGTGTTCCTTCATTAGTAGTGGACATAATTCTACCAGCACACATAGCGCCAAATAGAGGTGCTAAAATAGGTGCCTCTGTACCACCAACGATCATGACGTCAGTTTCTCCGTTTCGTATCATTTCAGTTGCTCTTGCTATTGCATTAGATGAAGATGCGCACCCGATTGAATAACTCTCACTTGGTCCCTGTACGTTTAGTTCAATCGAGATTTGGCTTGAGCAGGCATTAGGGAATGCAGCAACCGCAGAATAAGGGTTCATTCTCTTATACCCTTTTTCATAAAATATCATTTGCTGTTCAAACGCCCAACCTAGTCCAGCTACAGAAGTTCCAACGGCAATGCCAATCATTTTGCTGTTTGTGTAATTAATCGATAAATTTGCATCCATTACAGCCATGATTGATGCAGATACTGCAAATTGTGTCGATCTATCCATTTGTCTCAATCGCTTAGGAGAAATAAACAATGATGGATCAAAATCATTTACCTCTGCACCTATCTTTGTCGGATATGTAGAGACATCGAATCTCGTTATCTCACCTATTCCGGATTGTCCCTCTTTTAATGCTTTTGCGAAAGCATTTTTCCCAATTCCGATAGGAGAAATTACTCCCAAACCGGTAACTACTACCCTTCGTTTTTTCTTATTTTTTATTCTTTGTTTAGACATAAACATTATTTAAATTTACAGTTATCATATTAAATCACAATTAAATACTAATCACGATTGTAGCTTGTCTTTACCTAAGGCTTCATAATTATTAGAAATATATTGAAAGACTTGTTACGAGTATAAATTACCTCAGGAAGCAAAAAAATAAACCTCGCTTTGGCCAGTGATTTTTTAAAAAGTTAATGGGAATTATTTTTATCATCGGATAATCAACTTTTACTTATAGGGATAAAACTCCGCACTTCTTTTTTATAATCAAGGTATGCTTTACCAAAAGTTTCTATAAGCTTTCCTTCTTCCAAGTGTAATCTTAATAACTGTAAAGGAACGTTTATGAAAAGTACGAAGAAAAAGGTATAGTAAGAATTAAGTACTAAAGGGATTGCTAACACATCTAACATAACACCCAAGTAGATTGGATGTCTAAGATATTTATACGGTCCTTTTTTGATCACTTCCGTTTTTTTATTTCCAATTTTACTTATTGGAATAATATGATTTGTCCATTGAGTACCTAAGCTTTTCATGCCCCACCATCGTAACGCAAAAGCAACGACCTGAACAGCTAAGGCAATAATTATAAGATAAAAATTGATGCTTCTTTGGACAATATAAAATTCTATAATAGATCCTATTAACATTAAAACATATGCTAGCGTTAAAAGGGGAAGCGTCCAATCTTCTTTTATTTTTATGGTCTTTTGTCCTTTGCTAGTAAAAAATGTTTCCCATGTTCTTCCAATACAAACTAGAGCGATATAAAATATGACCCAATCTTTAAAGGGTTTTTCTGCACTAAAGATATTTAGTATTACCGTTATAAGTATGATAAGGGAAGCTGCTATTATCGTGAGATTGCGCATATTCTGTGCTACCCCCTTATTAAAATTTAAAGCGACAGATTATGACGTATTGGCTAGATTCTCTTGCCTTAAAATGCTTCAATGAACGCGTTATTTGCAATTCCATTCGGTGCTATTATAACCAGTACACTGATTACCGCTCTTCTTTCTTTTTTATTTTTAGCCTTTGGCTTAGACATATATATTTTTTGTGTGTGAAATGATTACTATGAAAAATTCTCGAAGCGAAAAGTTCAATAAAAGATGTTGTCTGTTAAGAACGCCAAAAAAGTAAGAATTATTGAGTACAATTGACTAAATTATAGCAGAAAACAGAGCCAGTAAAAATAAATAAATTCATTTTAACGCATTTGTCATGTATTTTATGCTGTAGTTAACTAATATCAGCTTAAAATCAATGATTATACATCTTTTTCGCTTTCCTTTTTGCCAGCCTTTGTCTATATTACAACTTGTTTAAATTCTAAGCTGGTCGTTACTTATAATTATAGCCGATTAATCTATGATAGGGAAGATGGCTGAGAAAAAAGACGGGCTTCCCGGAGCCGAAGGTGGCCCTTTGGCCAGTGACCCTTTGGTCAAATGCCCCCAATGCAAGACGGTGGTCAAGGAATACCGTAATCCCTTTCCCACGGTGGATATCATCATAGAACAGAAAGGGGGGATTGTCCTGATCCTGCGCCGGAATAAGCCTTGTCAATGGGCCATCCCCGGGGGGTTTTGCGATTACGGCGAGAGCCTGGAGCAGGCAGCTGTGCGGGAGGCCAGGGAGGAGACGGGGCTAACGGTGGAGCTTATCGAGCAGTTCCACACCTACTCAGATCCCCGGCGGGACCCGAGGCAGCACAATATCACCACCGTCTACATCGCCCGGGCCATCGGCGGGACCCTTCAGGCCCAGGATGACGCCCAAGAGATCGGGGTCTTTACCGAAGCTGATCTCCCCGCAGAGCTTGCCTTTGACCACAACCGGATATTAAAGGACTATTTCCTCTACAAAAAGACAGGACGGCGCAGGGCCCTTGGCACAGCCGGAGCCGAAGGTGGCCCTTTGGCCAGTGACCCTTTGGTCAGGGCCACCTCTGGCCCCGAAGGTGGCTCTTTAGCCAAAAGGGCCACCTCCGGCGGTGGCACAGGGACCATCTTTGGCCAAAAGGTCACCTCCGGCGACTAACCCAGCCTCGCCAGGGCCTCCTTGATCCTCTTTACCCCCTCCTGTATGACCTCAGTGGCGATGGGATAGGAGAGGCGCAGATACCCCTCTGCCCCAAACTCGATTCCAGGGACCACGGCCACCCGGGCCTGATCCAGGAGATAATCGGCCAGTTGCCCCGTGTCTTTGATCTGCCCTCCCTTTTGGCCCTTGCCGAGATAGGCCCCGACGTTGGGGAAGACATAAAAAGCCCCCTGCGGTTTGTAGCAGGAGACCCCTTGTATGGAGGTGAGCGCCTTCCAAATGAGATCCCGGCGTCTCTGATATTCCGCCACCATGATGGAGATCTCCGCCTGGCTCCCCTGCAAGGCATCCAACGCCCCCTTTTGGGCAAAGGAGGTGGGGTTGGAGGTGCTCTGGCTCTGGATGCGGTTCATGGCCGCGATGAGCTCCTGCGGCCCTGCCGTATACCCGATCCTCCAACCGGTCATGGCATAGGTCTTGGAAAGGCCGTTGACTATGATGGTGATGGCCTTTACCTCCTCCCCCAGGGAGGCGATGCTTGCGTGCTCAAAGCCTTCATAGACGATCTTCTCGTAGATCTCATCGGAGATGATGTGGATCGTGCGTTGCAGGGCCACCTGGGCCAGCCTTTCCAGCTCCTTGCGGGTATAGGCGCTGCCAGTGGGGTTCGAAGGAGAATTGATAACCACCGCCTTGGTCTTGGGGGTGATGGCTTGCTCCAAGGCATCGGGAAGCAGCTTAAAGCCTTCTTCTTCAGAGGTATTGACGATCACGGGTTTCCCCCCAGCCAGCATGACCATGGGAGGATACGAGACCCAGTAGGGGGCCGGGATGATCACCTCATCCCCGTCATCTATCAAGGCTTGGGCCAGGTTGTAAAAGGAGTGCTTGCCGCCGCAAGAGACCAATATCTGTTCCTTTTGATAAAGCACCTTGTTTTCTTGCTCAAGCTTCGCGCAGATGGCCTCCTTGAGCTCATCGATGCCGCCGACCGGCGTATATTTGGTAAACCCCTGCTGCAGGGCCGCGATGGCTGCATCCTTGATGTGCTGCGGGGTGTCGAAGTCAGGCTCACCGGCGCCGAAGCTGATGACATCGATCCCCTGGGCGCTCATGGCCTTGGCCTTGGCAGTAATGGCCAGGGTAGGGGAGGGTTTGACCATCGTGGCCCGCTTGGATAGCTTCATCGATCTCACCTCCTGAGTCCTGCTTTTAACATAATTATCCTGCCGGTGCAATCAGGCAAATATCCTTTGACCAAAGGGTCACCTCCGGCAGTGCCCTTGCGTATTCCCGGCAGAAGACCTATAATAATCAGCCGTATTTTAGATGAGTTGCTATGGAGACACGGTATATCCTCTTTGACCTGGATAACACGTTATATCCGCGAGAATGCGGGCTCTTTCACCTCATTGAGGAGAGGATCAAGAAGTATCTGCGGAGCAGGCTGGGCCTAACACAAGCTGAGGCTGCTGCCTTGAGGCGCAGGTATCTCCGGGAATACGGCTTCACCCTCGTGGGGTTGATGAAGCACCAGGCGATAGATCCCGATGACTATCTGGCATTCGTCCACGAGGTGGATGTCGAGGGGGTCCTCGGCGAGGATAGGGGGCTTGCCCGCATGATGTCCTGTATCCCCTTGAACAAGGTCATCGTCACCAACGGCACTGAGCAGCATGCCCAACGCGTCATACGCTCCCTGGGAATTGAACCCTTCTTTTCGCATATCTTTGACATCGCCTTTATGGGGTATTGCCCCAAGCCCCACCTCTCCACTTTTCACAGGGTGCTTGATCATCTGGAGGTGACGGGAGAGGAGTGCTTGATGCTGGATGATTACCCGCCGACCTTGGCTACGGCCAGGGCATTGGGGATGACGACCATCTATGTGGGGGAGGCCGAGCAGGCAGAGGCGGATTATCAGATCGGGGAGATCAAGGGCCTGGAGAAGGTCCTCAGAGATTTGCAGCTCTTCGATGCGAGGGGCGTTGTGCAATGATCACCAGGGAGATACAGGTCAAGACCAGGGCAAGGAATGAGCTGATCGATATCACCCCGCAGGTGAAAAAGGTCGTGGAGGAATCGGGGATAGCCGAGGGTATCTGTGTAATCGTGGTACCCCACACCACGGCAGGGGTAACCATCAATGAGAACGCTGATCCCAGCGTTAAGGCCGATATCATAGCCAAGCTGGGCGAGCTCGTCCCGGCTGGGGATCGATACCTTCACCTGGAAGGGAATGCCGATGCCCACATCAAGGCTGCCTTGGTGGGGACCTCGGAGTGCCTCTTAGTGAGGGATGGGCGGATTGCGCTGGGGACCTGGCAGGGGGTTTTTTTCTGCGAGTTCGACGGCCCCCGGAAGAGGCAGGTGTGGGTGAGGGTACTTTAATCTCAATGTTACCTTCAGGTCGGTAACATTGAGAGGGTTAAAGGGGTCTATCCCGCTCCTTAATTTAGATTTTATGGACTGCGGGATCCCGCAAAGCGGGAGGGTTCTAGTGGTCAAGGAAATACCACGCAAACACTTGAATCCTGTGTCGCAGGGCGACAGATCCCGCTTTTAAATGCGTCCCGCCCTACTTTGTATAATGATGCTCCTTTAAATCTTTTAAGGACATCATGCCGCAAGGCGGCAAAATCTGAATGGCGGGATGTCGGAAGCGACAGGATTGAACTCTCTTTTTTAAAGGAGCGTTGATGCAGGCGTTGTATCTGGTAACCGGTGGGGCGGGTTTTATCGGGTCCCATATCGTGGAGGAGTTGGTCAAGAAAGGTGAGCAGGTCAGGGTGATCGACAACCTCTCGACGGGCAAGCGCGAGAACCTCGAGCGCCTCATGGATGAGATAGAGTTCATCGAAGGCGACCTTCGCGATCCGGAGGCGGCTGCCAAGGCCGCACAAGGGTCCGATTTTATCCTGCACCAGGCAGCCATCCCCTCGGTGCCTCGATCCGTCAAGGACCCCATAGGGAGTACCGAGAACAATCTCAATGGCACGCTGCACCTGCTTATGGCTGCCCGCGATGTCGGCGTGAAACGGATGGTCTATGCCTCTTCTTCCTCCGTCTACGGCGACTCCCCGGTTCTCCCGAAGAAAGAGGACCTTCTCCCGGCGCCACTCTCCCCCTATGCCGCATCCAAGCTGGCCGGGGAATACTACTGCCAGGTGTTTCACCGAGTCTATGGCCTGGAGACGGTCAGCCTGCGCTACTTTAACGTCTTCGGCCCCCGGCAAGATCCCCTTTCCCCCTACGCCGCCGTAATCCCTAAATTCATCACCCTGGCCTTAACCAAGAAACCCCTTGTCGTGTACGGGGATGGCGAGCAGAGCAGGGATTTCTCTTTTGTGGCCAATGTGGTGCAGGCCAACCTCCTGGCATGTAGGGCCACGGGTGTCGCCGGTGAGCAGTTCAACGTGGGAAGTGGAGAGCAAACATCCCTCAATCAATTGGTACAGATACTCAAAGAGATCATCGATCCCAAGCTGAAGGTTGAATACACCGAGCCCCTGCCCGGAGATGTCAAGCACTCCCTGGCCGGCATAGAGAAGGCGCAAAAACTCATGGGGTTTGAGCCCACTATCCCTTTCGGCGAAGGTCTGCGCAGGACAGTGGAATGGTTCAAGTCGGCAGCATAAAGAACATCCTCACCGTTGATGTGGAGGAAGCCTTCCACAGGAATGACCTTCACCTCTCTCGCCGGCAACGGGGGTTGCTGGGGGGGAGAGTGGTTGAGCAAACAGAGCGACTTGTCTCCCTGCTGAGGGCTGCCGGCCAAAGGGGGACCTTTTTCGTGCTCGGGGAGGTAGCTGAGCAATACCCCAAACTGGTAAAGCAATTGGCAGCAGATGGGTTTGAGCTGGGCCTACACGGCTATGGTCACCGCCTCGTCTACGAACAGCAAGAGGGGGAGTTCCTCCGTGAGACCCAAGCGGCGAAGGCCCTGTTGGAAGAACTAGCAGGGAGGGAGGTCGTCGGGTTTCGGGCCCCCTCGTGGTCCATTACCCAGAGGTCCTTCTGGGCCCTGAGGATACTGGCTGCTATGGGGTTTCAATACGACTCCAGCATCCTCCCTGCCAAGGCCTACCTCGGCGGGGTGAACCGATCCAATCCCCTGATCCACCGGAGGGCCGAGGCCGACATTATCGAGGTGCCGCCCTCCATCTTTAGTATAGGGCGCTTTCGCCTCCCCTTCTCAGGCGGGTTGTATCTCAGGACGTTGCCCTATCGCTTTATCCGGCACTGCATTACGAGGCTAAACAAGAAGGGGATCCCTGCCGTCATCTACCTGCATCCCTGGGAGCTGGATAGAGAGCTCCCGCGGCTGGGATTGGGCTGGAAAGGGAGGTATGCCCTCTACTATAATCTGGATACGGCGCAGACCAAGGTTGAGCAGTTGCTGGCGGAGTTTTCCTTTGCCCCTGTCTGTGAGGTGCTGAAAGATGCGTATTCCCTTTGCGGACCCCAAGCGCCGGCATCGTAAGACCAAGGCGGTGTTATCATTCATCCTCGTGAACTGGAACACCAAGGGGCATATCCTGGAAGCCCTGCGTTCCATTGCGGATACGGTTCATGAGTATCAGCAGGAGATCTTCGTGGTGGACAATGGTTCGATGGATGGGAGCCCCGAGGCCATCCAAGAGGCCTTCCCCCGGGTCCGTCTCATCTGCAACGAGAGAAACCTTGGTTTTGCCCGGGCCGTCAACCAGGCCCTGGAGCAGGCAGCAGGGAGCTATTGCGTGCTGTTGAATAGCGACGCCCGACCCATGAAAGGTGCAATCAAGACCCTCGCGGCCTTTATGGAGGAAAACCTTGACGTGGGTATCGCGGGGGGGGAGCTGATTAACGAGGATGGCTCCAGGCAAAACTCCATCGCCCCTTTCCCATCGCTCGCAACGGAACTGCTCAACAGACGCTTGTTGCGGCTCCTCTTCCCGCACCGGTACCCGGGCAAGGAGCGGGATTATCCTTGTCCCATAGACGTGGATTCCCTGGTGGGCGCCTGTATCATCGTCCGTCGCCAGGCCATAGAGGAGGTGGGGAATTTGGATGAAGGGTATTTCTTCTTTATGGAGGAGACCGACTGGTGCTTGCGGATGAAGGAGCAGGGTTGGCGGATCAGCTTTGTCCCCGGAGCCCGAATCCTGCATCTGCAGGGTGCCAGTGCCTCCATGGCCAAGGCCGAGGCCCGGATCGAGTACTATCGTTCCCGATACCGTTTTTTCACCAAGTGGCACGGCAGGGGGCAGACAGTCGTCTTAAAAGTAGGGTTGATACTGCGCCTCGTGGGAGAGGTCGCGGCCAATTCCCTCCTGCTCTGGAACAAGCGGTATCGAGCACGCTGGAGGACCTACTGCCGGCTCTTGCTCTGGCACCTCAGGTCCTGTCCATCCAATGAGGGTTTGAGAGAGGTGAGATATGTTGCGACAGATCAGCGATAGAATAGACGTCGATAAGCTCGTGCAGAGGTTCAAAAAGACCACCCTCCTGGTGGTGGGCGACATCATGATCGATGAGTTTATCTGGGGAACGGTCACCCGCATCTCCCCTGAGGCCCCGGTGCCGGTGGTTGCCGTGGCCCGTGAGAACCTCCTGCTGGGGGGCGCCGCCAATGTGGTGCATAACGTCCATAGTCTGGGCGGGCGGGTCTTGCTGGCCGGTCTGATCGGCGACGATCGGATGGGTGAGAAGATCAAGAAACTCTTGGCAGAACAGAAGATCGACAGCGAAGGCCTCGTGGTGCAGGCGGGAAGGCCGACAACGGTCAAAACGAGGGTCATCGCCCACAGCCAGCAGGTGGTCCGCTTTGACCGGGAAAGCCGGGAGCCTATCAGCGCGCAGGGCCAGGAGATGCTTCTTCGGTATCTCGATAAGAGCTGGGGCCAGGTTGATGGGATCATTGTCTCAGACTACGGTAAGGGCTTGATCACCCCGGCTCTGATGGAATTTATCATGCAGAGAAAAAAGGCGGAGGTGAAATTGGTTGCCGTGGACCCCAAGGTGAATAATTTCAATCTCTATTCCGGGGCAACCGTCGTGACCCCCAACCGTCAGGAGGCGGAGGCAGCTGCAGGCAAGGAGATACGGGATGAAGCCTCCCTCATGGAGGTGGGAAGGATCTTGCTGGAGCGGTTCGCCAGCCAGGCAATCCTCGTCACCAGGGGGGAGGAAGGGATGGTACTCTTTGAGCGAGAGGGGGATGTCATCAATGTCCCCACTGTCGCCAAGGAGGTCTACGATGTCACGGGGGCAGGGGACACGGTGATCAGCGCCCTGACCTTGGCCCTGGCCGCGGGGAATGCATTTCCCGAGGCAGCGGTGGTGGCCAACTATGCCGCCGGCATCGTGGTGGGCAAGGTGGGCACCGCCACTGTTACGCCCGAGGAGTTGAAGAAGGCCATTTCCGAGCGCATTCAATCCCATTAACGTTCAGCCGAAGCCGAAGCCGAAGGTGGCTCTTTAGCCAGTGGCCCTGACCAAAGGGTCACCTTCGGCTTGGCCAGTGGTCCCGACCAGAGGGTCACCTCTGGCCAAAGGACCACCTCCGGCGGTTTGGCCATTGAAAAATTGTGTCCCTTATGTTAAGCTTTTATAATTGGAGCCGAAGCCGAAGGTGGCCCTTTGGCCACAGGTGAAAGATCGCTCTGTGAAGGAATTATCGGCTATTTACCATAGGTTATTGAGATTCTTCGGGGAACAGCAATGGTGGCCGGCAGAAACTCCGTTCGAAGTGATTGTGGGGGCCATCTTAACCCAAAATACGGCCTGGAGGAATGTGGAGCAAGCGATAGAGAATCTCAAGGAAGAGGGGGTGCTGACGCCTCAGGGTCTGAGACGTGTAGATGAAGCGAGATTGGCGGGACTCATCCGCCCGGCAGGTTATTATAACGTCAAGGCCAAGCGGCTGAAGGGTCTGATGGCATTCCTTGACAAGGAATATGGGGGGGATCTCCAGAGGATGTTCGCCGAACCCCTTGCGAGTTTGAGGGGCAAGATACTCATGGTAAAGGGCGTCGGTCCCGAGACCGCCGATAGTATCCTTCTCTACGCGGCTGAAAAACCGATCTTCGTAATCGATGCCTATACGCGGAGGGTTCTATCCCGACACGGCATGCTCATGGATGGGGCGTCGTATGGAGATATTCAGGACCTGTTTATGCAGGGCCTGCCCCCTGATGTATCCCTGTACAAGGAATATCACGCCCTCTTCGTCCAATTAGCCAAGACCTTCTGTAAGACCAAACCCCTGTGTGCGGGTTGCCCTTTGGAGCAGGCATGGCCTACCTCGAACGGGAAATAAGACGGCTGGTCGGGAAGGCGATACACCACTATCGTTTGATCGAGGACGGCGACCGGATACTGGTGGCCCTTTCCGGTGGAAAGGACAGCGTCGTGATGTTGAACATCCTCCACGAACGCAGGGCTCGGGTGCCCATACACTATGATCTGCAGGTGATAACGATCGATCTCGGATATGAAGGCAGCAATTTTGAACCCCTGAAGGCGTATGCGAAGGATCTCGGGTATGAGCTGGTGCTCAAAAAGACCCAGATCGGGCCATTGGCGCAGAGCGATGACAACCGGGAAAACCCCTGTTTCCTCTGCGCGCGGTTGAGGCGGAAGGTCTTTTTCGAGACCGCTCGGGAGCTCGGGTGTAATAAAGTAGCCTTGGGACACAATAAAGACGACATCATAGAGACCTTCTTGCTCAACACCTTTTACCGCGGGGAGATAAGCACCATGATCCCCCATCAGGTCCTGTTTGGGGGCAAGCTCGCCATCGTCAGGCCCTTGGCCCTGCTCGAGGAGGCTAAGGTCCGAGCCTACGCCGGACTCCGCGCGCTCCCTGTGGTCAAAGATAATTGCCCCACGCGCGGTACAACCCGCAGGGGGCAGATAAAAGGCCTGCTGGGGGAGCTGGACAAGGAGGATTGGAGGATAAAGAAGAACATCTTTGCCGCCCTGAGCAATGTCAAGGGTGAGTATCTCTTGGATGGCAATGGATCCCATCGTTAAGCTCAGCTTTGTCATCGTGGCCTCTTTATTTCTCCTTACCTGTTCCTCTCCGCGCGGTGAGGAGGATCTCTATCAAGCCGCTCGCCAGCGGATGGTCAAGGAGGACATCCAAAGGCGGGGGATCGATGACCAAAGGGTCTTGCAGGCCATGCTGAAGGTGAAACGGCACCTCTTTGTCCCGGAATCGTATCGCCCCATGGCCTATGCGGATCGCCCCTTGCCCATCGGCGAGGGGCAGACCATATCCCAGCCCTATATTGTAGCACTCATGACCTATCATCTTCACCTTAAGCCTGACGATAAGGTCTTGGAGATAGGCACCGGTTCTGGATACCAGGCCGCTGTCTTGGCTGAGCTGGCCAAGGAGGTATATTCTATAGAAATCATCGAGCAGCTGGCCCGTACAGCCCACGAGCGCCTTCAGGCATTGGGCTACACGAATGTACAGGTGAAGAGCGGTGACGGTTTTTTCGGTTGGCCAACGCACGCCCCCTATGATGCCGTCATCATAACCTGTGCTACACCGACAATCCCCGAGCACTTGGTCGAGCAACTCGGGGAAGGGGGGAGGATGGTGCTGCCGTTGGGCGCTGATCCTTTTGGCCCCGAAGGTGGCTCTTTAGCCAAAAGGGCCACCTTCGGTCACCAATCCCTGACATTGATCACCAAGAGGGGAGGGAAGATTGAGAAGCAGCCGATTGAGGACGTCGTCTTCGTCCCGATGACAGGGGAGATAGGCGAGGGGCGGAAGTAATGGTTCAGTTGAAAAAGAAGCGAATAGCCTCTACTGGAGGTGGCTCTGACCAAAGGGTCACCTCTGGCCAAAGGGCCACCTTAGGCGGTTTAGCCAAAAAGGTCACCTTTGGCCAAAAGGCCACCTCTGACCAAAGGGTCACCTTCGGCGGCGGTTCAGCCAAAGGATCACAAGGGGATCTTGAGAAGGTGAGGAGCGAGCTGAAGCAAGCGCGCGAGAGGTGCGGCAAATTGGAAATCCTCACCAAGCTCAGCAGCCTCCTCAATTCCTCTCTTGATTTTGAGTACGTGAAGAGGAGGGCCATAACAGCGGCAACTGAGCTCCTGGGCTGCGAGACCAGCTCCCTGCTCTTGAAGGACGAAAAGGGGAAACTCTTCTTTGAAGTCGCTTTGGGGGAAAAGGGCGAGATCGTGAAACGGTTTCAGCTCAAGATGGGTGAGGGCATCGCAGGGTGGGTGGCGATGCATGGTGAGCCGCTCATCGTCTTCAACGCACAGGAGGACCCCCGCTTTTTCAAGGAGGTGGATCAGGCTGCTGGTTTTATCACTCAAAATGTCATCTGCGTCCCTTTGAGGATTAAACAGGGGATCATCGGCGTCATCCAGGGCATCAATAAACGGGAGGGTGAATTCACCGAAGACGATCTCGAGCTCTTTCTTGCCCTCGCTGATCAAATCGCCATCGCCCTGGATAACGCTCGGTTGTATGAAGAATTAAACGTGATGGCCCAGCAGTTGGTCGAGGGTCTCTCAGAGGCCATTGAAAAGAGAGACAGTTATTCCGGAGGGCACCCCCAGAGGGTCCTCAAGGTCTGTATGGCAATGTCCAAATATCTGCCGTTAAGTTCCGAAGAAAAGAGACAACTCACGCTCGCGGCTATCCTCCATGACATAGGGAAGGTAGGGATCACTGATCATATCCTCGGTAAGAACGGGGTGTTGACCGTCGAGGAAATGGAGATCATCAGGGGGCACCCCGGCGCCGGCGCGGCGATAGTAGGGCATATCAAACAATTGCAGTCGATCATGCCGGCGATACAATACCACCATGAACATTACGACGGTTCGGGATATCCGGAGGGGCTGGCGGGCGAGGAAATACCTCTTGTCGCCAGGATTATCGCGGTGGCAGACACCTACGATGCCATCATCCATGAGCGCGCGTATCACAGAGGAATGAGCAAAAGCGAAGCAGTAGCTGAGATCGCGGAGCATGTCGGGACCCAATTTGACCCGCATATGGTGGAAGCCTTTGCTCAAGCGTTTGACAACGGTGATATTTGATCTTTTGGCCAAAAGGCCACCTCCGGACGGTTCTCTCAAGACCGAAAAGAGCCCATGCGGATTAAATCGGTAAACATTGTGGAGGGACGATGACAGTACGACCTGCCAACCCGATCATCTTCGCCTTGGATGTGGGGAGCTGGGCAGAGGCCGAGCGGTTTGTGGAGGAGCTCAAGGAGTGGGTGTGGGGCTTCAAGATAGGAAAAGAGCTCTTCACCTGGATGGGGCCGAAGGTGGTGGAGATGGTGCAGAAGAGGGGCGGCAAGGTATTCTTGGATCTAAAATATCACGATATCCCCTCGACGGTGGCCAAGGCCGCGGCCATGGCGACACGGCTCAGGGTATCCCTGTTTAACGTCCATGCCCTGGGAGGCATGGAGATGATGCGCGCCGCCGTAGAGGCATCCCATGAGGCGGCCCAAAAAGAAGGTCAGCCACCCCCTACGATATTAGGGGTCACTGTTTTGACGAGTCTGCAAGCACGAGACCTCAGAGCGGTGGGCATTACCCTGCCTGTGGAGGAAGAGGTGGTTCAGCTGGCCTCACTGGCTCAAAAGGCAGGGCTCGATGGGGTAGTCGCCTCCCCCCTGGAGATCAAGCCTTTGCGTGAGGCCTGTGGCACGGATATGGTGATAGTTACCCCTGGGGTGAGGCCGGACAAAGAGCGACGACATGATCAGGCCAGGGTGATGACCCCTGCCGAGGCAATCAAGGCAGGGGCAGATTATTTGGTCATCGGCCGTCCCATCAGGGACGCAACCGATCCCCTGAAGGCAACCCAAGAGATACTTCAGGAGATTAAATCAGCGCAGTAAATCGCTCCACGTCTTCCGGGGTATCAATACCGATGGAGGGGGAGGAGCAGAGAACGGTTTTGATTTTATACCCGTTTTCCAATATCCTGAGTTGTTCCAATCTCTCCTGCTCTTCGAGACGACTGGGAGGCAGGGCGGTGAGCTTCAGGAGAAATGCCCGCCGAAATGCGTACAGCCCTATATGTTGCCAATAGCCCTTTAACCCCTTTGGCCAAAGGGCCACCTCCGGCTTATCTAACTTTTTGATGAGTTCGAATCCTTTGGACGGATCATCATTGGCCAAACCGAAGGTGACCCTTTGGTCAGGGCCACCTCCGGCTATCTTCTCCAGAACGTTCCTGGGATAGGGAATGGGCGCTCGGGAGAAATAGAGGGCGAAACCCTCGTGATCCACGACGACCTTGACCACATTGGGGTTGCCGAGGTCGTTGCCTCCTTGCAGCGGGGTTATTAAGGTCGTCACCATGATCGACGGGTCTTGCGCGAAAGGCGCGATGGCTCGATCGATTGCCTCCGGTTGGATCAGGGGCTCGTCTCCTTGGCAGTTCACCACGATTGCCGCATCAATGCCCGCCGCCACTTCCGCCACCCGTTCGGTGCCTGAACGATGGTGGGGAGAGGTTAAGACGGCCTCTCCGCCGAATCCCCTTACCGCAGCAACTATTCGCTCATCGTCGGTGGCCACAATGACCTGCTGGATTGATGATGATTGGACCCGCTCATAGACATACTGGATAAGGGGTTTCCCCTTGATCATTATCAGGGGTTTGCCGGGCAGTCGGGTGGAAGCATATCGAGCAGGTATGATAGCGGTGGTCTTCATGAGGAAGAAATAGCGGATTATCGTTGAAAAGTCAATTCCCTTTACAACATGCCATGTCGGCACAGGGAGCGAATACTTCTGGCCAAAGGGCCACCTCCGGGAAACTGCTTTTTTGGGGTTATGGCGATGCAGCGAGGATAAAAAAAGCCGAAGGTGACCCTTTGGTCAGGGTCTCCTCATTATGAGACCCCTTCTTTGCTCTGTTATTTGCTTTACGACAGGGCGATTTTGACCACTTCGTCCATCCGCTGCACGAACCTAAATTCCAACCCTTCTTTGATATGTTCCGACAATTCTTCCAGGTCCTTCTCATTCTTTTGGGGCATGATGATGGTCTTGATCCCCGCCCTCTTCCCTGCCAAGACCTTTTCCTTGATTCCGCCGACGGGGAGAATCAGGCCCCGCAGGGTGATCTCACCGGTCATCGCCACATCGTTGCGCACAGGCTTGTCGGTCAGCAGCGAGGTAAGGGCTATGAACATGGCAATCCCGGCTGACGGTCCATCTTTGGGGATGGCGCCGGCCGGGACATGGATGTGGATATCGTTTTTTTGATAGAAGTTTTCCTCGATGCCCAGGTCCTTGGCCTTGGACCTGATGTAACTGAGGGCGGCCTGGGCGGATTCTTTCATCACCTCTCCCAGTTGCCCGGTGAGGGAGAGCCCCTTTTCGCCGGTCATCTTGGTGGCCTCCACAAAGATGATGTCTCCTCCGGTGGGGGTCCAGGCAAGCCCGGTGGCCACCCCTGGGTTGGACGTCCTCTCCGCCACCTCAGGGAAGAACTTAACCGGCCCTAAGAATCTATGCAGCATGTCCGTCTTATCCGTCTGCACCGTCACCTTTTCCTGTTTTCCTTCGGCCACCTCTTTGGCAACTGCCCGGCAGATGGCTGCGATCTCACGTTCGAGGTTGCGCACCCCGGCCTCTCTGGTGTAGGAATTTATGATGGTGAGGAGGGGCTCATCTTTGAATTCCAATAGATCAGGAGAGAGCCCGTGTTCATTGAGTTGTTTGGGGATGAGATGTTGCTTGGCAATCATCAGCTTCTCATCATCGGAGTATCCGGGCAGCTCCAAGACCTCCATGCGGTCCTTTAAGGCAGGGGGGATGGGCTCGAGTATATTAGCCGTCGTGATGAACATGACCTTTGAAAGATCAAAAGGGACGTCGATGTAGTGGTCCGAAAATGAGAAGTTCTGTTCAGGGTCCAGCACCTCCAGCAGGGCAGAGGATGGATCCCCTCTGAAATCGGTGCCGATCTTATCCACCTCATCGAGCATGAAGATGGGGTTATTGCTCCCGGTCTTTTTGACCCCCAGTATGATCCTGCCCGGCAGGGCGCCGACATAGGTCCTCCGGTGCCCCCTGATCTCCGCCTCATCCCGCACCCCGCCCAGGGAGATCCTGGTGAACTTGCGCCCCATGGCCCTGGCGATGGACATCCCCAGAGAGGTCTTCCCGACCCCCGGGGGCCCCACAAAACAGAGGATAGGGCCCTTCATGTCTTTCTTCAACTTGCGCACGGCCAGATACTCTAAGATCCGCTTTTTCACCTTCTCCAAGTCATAGTGATCTTCATCCAAGATCTTCCGGGCATGGTCAATAGCGAGGTTGTCATCGGTGCTCTTTGACCAGGGGAGCTCTACCAACCAATCGAGGTATGTCCTGGCCACCGTGTATTCCGCTGAGGCAGGCGGCATCTTGGAAAGTCTGTCGAGCTCCTTTTCAGCGGCCTTGTGCGCCTCTTCGGGCATCCCTGCATTTTCGACCTTTTGTTTTAACTCCTTCAGTTCCGTACTGTACTCATCCATTTCACCCAGCTCTTTTTTAATGGCCTTCATCTGCTCCCGCAGATAGTATTCCCGTTGTGTCTTGTCGATATCCTCTTTGACCTGTGATTGAATCTTGTCTCCCAGCTCCAGCACCTGGACCTCTCGTGCCAGCAGGAGGTGGACCTTGTTGAGGCGGTCTTTTGCTTTTTCGATCTCCAACACCTCTTGCTTTTCCGATGGGTTGATGTTGAGGTTGGAAGCGATGATGTCGGCCAGGATACCAGGGTCCTTGATATTCAGGACCATGTTCTTCAATTCTACGGTGAGGTGGGGCGCCAATTCTACCGCCCTCTGGAAGAGATTCTTCAGGTTCATGACCAGGGCGTCGATTTCTACTCCTTTAGCCTCCTCTTCGGCGAACACCTTTACCTCTGCCACAACATAGGGATCTTGTTGGATATGCCGTAGGATCTTAATGCGCTCGAGCCCCTGGACGATGACCCGTTGGGTTCCATCCATCTCCCTCACCATGCGAACCAAGTGCGCTGCAACCCCTATGGTATAGAGCTCACTGGGATCCGGGTCTTCGACCTCTGAGCTGTGTTGGGTAATAACCCCGATGATCCGGTCCCCCTCCATAGCATCGTCAATCAATTTCACGGATTTCTTCCGACCTACCATGATGGGGAGGATGAGTTCAGGGAAGAGAACGGTCCCCCGTAAAGGCAAAATGGGCAGGCGGTTAGGGATTAAGACTTTCTCCTTTCCCTTTTCGCCTTTTGATCGCGGTACGAATATCATCCCTTCCTCCTCTTGGTGACCTCGAAAACTCCCCAAGGTTCTGCGTAAAACATAATCACCTCGTTTCTATCTGTCAACTACTAATATTTTTATACTTTTAAGGCACAAAAGGGTGCCGTCCTTTTGTGGATTATATCTCCGCGGAAGCATTCCTTCCTCCATCGGCAAACAAAGGCGGGGCTAGGGGGGCAGTTACTGGTATCCTACCTCCATTCCGAAGAGGAGGTGAGATATTCCTTCACCTTGCCGAGGACGATCTTCGGTATGTCTTCTTTGTTTTTAACGTTGAAGAGGGAGATGTTCGTCCTTTTGTCCGTACCATCCTTAAAACGGGCTGTATGGACGTTGGTGCCCAAATGAACCGCAGTTACCCGGTTTTCTATTTTTTTAAAGAAATCAATGAGTTTTTCAAGATTCGTGATCTGCATATCAGTGATGATGAAGATATCGGGTTTTTTGGCACAGGAGAGGAGGTAGGTTATGTCATCCGGATCAAGGGCTGTGCCGCCGCCGAAGTATCGACATATGGCCTGATAAATCCGCTCTTTGTCGTGGTTGAATTCCAAGACGACCTTATTTCCCCTCAGGGCGTCGCTGAAGTTATAGACAGCAGCTCTCGATTCATGCTTCAGGTAAGCGTTGCATGCGCAGACCGCCCCCAGGACAGCGTACGATAACTTCTCGCGAGGATTAATCATGCTTCCGGAGGAGTCGATGATGATGAGACAGTCGGGAGTTCCCTCGAATTCTCCGTGAGTTTCCCCCTCTCTCTTCGTCCAAATTTGCGTTATCCCCGGTATGATCTTGCCGAAGCTGGTCCAGAGATCGATATCGGCGAAGGGTTTCCCTATCTCCCAGGGCTTATGCGCATGGGGATGAAGATACCCCCTCTTTTCGATGGGAAGTTTTCTGATGGGGAGGGTATAGCTTTCAGCCAGTTTCATGTAGTAGAGGAGGTTGGCGTCAATCGGGTTGCCTTTCCCCCTTCCCATTCCCCCGGCGCTGTATCCCTTTCCCTCCAATTCCTCTTTTAAATCCTCCACCGTCTCCTTGAATTCCTGTAGATCTTCGACGGCGCTGGCGAATTCCCTCAGTCCCCGATCAATTTCCTCCAGGGAGTAGTTCTCCAGAGAGTGTTCTCCCATGGGGTTGGATTCTCTCCGAGAGCTCTGTTGTTCATTTGCCACTTCCTTCTCGAGGATGCCCTGAATGACCTCGGTGAATTTTTTTATGCTCTCCCTCCATCTCTTTCGCTCCAGATAAGGGATGCGGGCGAGACGATTGACGAGCTCTTCATGCCCGCCCGTGCCCAGATCCTCTCCCCAGATCTTCTCATAGAGGGCAGCCAGCACCTCGTGAACGCCGGATTTAGGCAGGTTTTTGTAGAGCGTGGCAATTTTTGTATCTTTTTCCTTTACGCAGTAGGTATCTGTTACCACATCCATAAAATAGGTGGTTGCCCTTTGGGCCTGATCCTTCTGCCGCACCACCTTTTTGGCCTCGTTGTAGAGCGTGATGTGGGTATGAAAATCCCACGGGCAATACATATAGTGGGTAATGCCATGGTCGAGAACAGCCTCGACGATCTCCTCGCCGTCCATCTTTCCCTTGAGTTTTTCGTAAAAGGCGCTGCTGATGGACAGCTGTTTGCTCTTGATCTCCAGGGCGCAATCCTCACCCCCTTCGATCACCGTGGGTAAAGGCAGTTGTGGATAGAGGTGCTTCCTTCTTACCCGGGACCATAGCTTTTGAATGATATCTTCGACTTCCATTGCCGCTCTTCAGACGTACAGGGGCTTTATCCCTTCGGTGGGAAAGATGAGTTGGTCTCTCTCGTAGACCTTTCCCCCCACTATTTTGCCCAATCCCTTGATCCTCCCCCCCACAATAAGCTCACCGCCGGTCATACCATGTCCGGTGTTAAAACCGAGATTGTGCCTGATGACGATCTTTCCCCGCTTCATGCCTGCTCCTGTATAGTTCTTGCCGCTCCCTTCGATGATCAATTCCCCTCCATCCAGCCCGATCCCCGTAAAGTCACCCACATTACCCTCCACGATCAATTTTTTGTTGGCGGGAAGGCGATATCCCAGGAGATTGATCTTGACATTGAGGTCCTGCAGGTGGAGGCAGATCTCCTCCTCCTTGGCATGGTTACAGAGGACCGAGATATAGACGCCTGCCGGACCGGTTATCAGGTAGGGGATCTGGTCAGAGTGGTCGAGGGCGTAACAAAATTCCTCTATATCCTCCGCCGTATACTCTAACCCCTCCATCCCCTTTTCCGCTATGCTATAGGCCTTGATGACGGTGCTATATTGCATCAGCCACACCAGGTCTTTTGCCTCATTTTTCAAGAGGTCTTCATACCCAGAGAGGATCTTGGTGAGTGTTTCTTCCTTGGATTTTAAGATCTTATCCAAGGGTATCTCGCGTTTGCGAACGCCGGCCTGGTGGAACGCCTCAAAGGGATTTTTCATCCTTAGCTCCGATATCTTTTTTTATCTCTTCGTAGATAGGATGATCTCCTTCGAGGGGGGTGATGGCTTCACCTGCACAGGCACGATATCCGATTGATAGGGCTTCCAATAAATAATCCCGCTGCTCGTTATATCTTTGAAAGATCTCTTCGGTTGCCTCCTTGACTAGGTATATCTGGAAGGGGTCATTCCTCGCCTCGCCCTCCTTTTTGGAGAGGTAGGAATCCTTCCACTGAAGGCGATGGGCAAGGACGTAGGGCATGATCAGCCGGATGTGCTCAAGATCTACCTCATCATCCTCTAAAAACCAGGCCAAGGTCTGCGCATAATTCCTGATCGACATGGGGAGCCTATTGGAGGCGCAATTTTTGATGTGATGGCAGAGGTAGCCGGTATAGTGGCAGCCATCCTCACACACCTCCACCGTTCTCTTCTGGCCGAACTTATGGCAAAAGGAGAGCTCGGCAAGCGTCATGCGCACAAAGGCGTTGGCATCGATGTCATAATCCAACCCCATCCTCTGCTCGTTGATTTTTCT